>Ga0308173_10000070_pt1 | contig 33765 bp, 25 predicted proteins | sample PhyPR1_FD_203716 | JGI IMG/M metagenome (GOLD analysis project Ga0308173, IMG submission 203716) | Soil microbial communities from UC Gill Tract Community Farm, Albany, California, United States - DLSLS.P.R1 | ecosystem: Environmental > Terrestrial > Soil > Agricultural land | place: USA... | reverse complement strand
CAGCTCCGCATTGCTTTTGACATCGAAGGATACTGTAGTTCGCGTACTCGCCCACGATGCGCCAGATATGACGACACATGCCGCTCTTCTGAAACTCGTGCGAATAAGCCTTCTTGCGCGACTTGATTTCATCTGCGACATGGGCTGCATGTGGGCGGAAGATTTAAATCTATTCGTACGTGGAAAAGCATGGACGTCTCCGCGCTGTCTTCATGATGACCTTCCTCGCGCCATCACGCGTGAAGCGTTTAACCGTGGCTTCGTCTAGCTCGATGCAAAGCCCCGGACCATTGGGCACCCTCGACATCGGTTTCGATTCACCGATTACTGACGAACTTCGCTTCAACCGTCCTGGCCGGCATAGTGAGTCGCGGCGCGAGCGATCTGCGCATTGAGCAGACGGTTCCCAACCACATGGACAACCGAACCCCGGTTCCCTGAGGCCGGCGCGTTCCACGCCCACTGTGAAGGCGTCTCGCTCATGCTGGCTCGAGCACAATCGTGAACACGCGAATGGATTGTGTAACTCTTGCAGTGACGCAGTGCGTCGCCTATAACTGAAACGCCCTATAAGACTTTATTTTGTGAGTTAAATTTCAGCGGGAGCGAGAAGACCATGAACCTCGAAGCGCTACGTGTATTCGTCATGACACGCGGCGTCGATTTCGCGATCATGATTATCGGCGCGATTGCGCTGTGGATCATTGGGCGCTGGCTCATAGGCGTCGTCATCGGCGGCATGCGCAAGCTCCTTTCGCGCAACGGCCGGGTGGACCCGACGCTCGCGCATTACCTCGGCTCGATCGTCGGCGTCATTCTCAATCTGTTGCTCGTTCTCGCGATCCTGCAGATCTTTGGCGTTCAGACCACCTCCTTCGCTGCGCTGCTCGCCGGGCTTGGCCTCGCGATCGGCACGGCGTGGGGCGGCTTGCTCGCGCACTTTGCGGCGGGCGTGTTCATGCAGGTACTGCGGCCCTTCAAAGTAGGTGACTTCGTGACGGCCGGCGGCGTGACCGGCACAGTCACCGAGCTCGGGCTCTTCGGCACGACCATCACGACGCCCGACAACGTCGCCGCTATCGTCGGTAATAACAAGATCTTCGCAGACACCATCTGGAACTTCAGCATACTGCCCCACCGGCGTGTCGAATTGACGGCGAAGATTGCGAACGGCGTCGATCCGCTCGACGCCATCGTGCGCCTGAAAGAAGCGGTCGGGAAGATCCCGAACGTCGCGACGATACCGCCGCCGGATGTCGAAGTGCTGTCCTTTACGCCGGAAGGGCCGCTGCTGTGCGTGCGGCCTTACACCAGTACCAAGGATTACTGGCAGGTCTATTTCGACACAAACCGCGCGATCATCGAGACGTTCAGGGAAGCTGGATATCCGACGCCGGAAACGCCGGTCGTGCGGCGCGTGGCAACTGACCTACACATAACCGAGATACCGCCTCCACAACCTTTGCGCGGTAGTCAAGCTGCCTGATTTCAGGTACAGAGTGCGGGCGCGGTACCTCCTGCCAACTCGCTCGCCACATACACGATATGAAGGGTCCGTTCGTCGTGCATTCGCTTCAGCGGCGCGCGACGAATGTGTTCGGTAGCTCTTGCACGCGCGAGCGGTGCACACGTTTAAAGCCTTTCGCGACGGTTTTTCGCGCGTCGACCAACCGCATAGCGGAAGTGGCTGTCGCGCCATGTCAATCATCGCCAGCTCGCCTCTTCAGAATTCCCTAAGGCTGGACTCCGGATGCCCTTAGGAACACATTCGTCCTTGCACATATAGTCACCCCCGTCTCAGACGGGAAGTCCGTTCGCGGCTTCGGCCGTCATTTGCGTACGCAACAACTCAGTGTTGAGTTAACGCTGTCATCCCCGATGGGCTCACTGCGCCGTCGGCCGCCTGCGTCGCAATGGCGACTCCCGAAGACAATAGTCGTCCGTGATTTGAACGGCAAAGGCGGCGTTAAGCGAGCCGGTCGGCGCAATTGGCCGTCTTTGCTGTTATCGAAAAGCCCGCCCGAAGGTAGCCATATCGACCCGCGTTGCCTCGCGGAGGCCGCTGGGCTGCGGCCCTCCAAGAGAAGCCCACCGCTCAGTGCAATGTCACAGCCCCGGCACGGTCGGATAAGGCGTTGTATGGTCTTCCACGTGCTTGACTCCCGGGATGCTTTGCGACGCAATGCGCATAGCGTCGAGCTGGTCGCTCGACCACACCGTTCCCCACAGATGGACCACGCCACCGCTCACCACGATGTTGCGTCCCGGAAACCCCCAACCTCGTCCCACCAAGTCGCTCATCAGCATCGCACGGATCTCCATATCCGTCGCGACGGCTTCCGGCGCTGGCTCCACAGCGAGGGCAGATGCCAAGGCTTGCACAAGATTGGATCGGCTGACGATGCCGACGAGAAGCCCGTCGCGTAATACGGGCACTCGCTTGATGTGATGGCTCTCGAGCACTGCCGCGATCTCGGCAAGCGTCGTGTCCTCGTTGACGCATACGTGTTCACGGCTCATGATCTCACCGACGGTGAGCGCATGCGATTTGATATAGTCAGTCGCGCCTCCATCAGAGCCAAGCATTTCCAGCCACCAGGAGCCGCGGTCCGCCCTTTTTTCGGTCCCGATTTCCTGGCGTCGAAGCAAATCTCCTTCGCTGATCATACCGATGACCCGTCCTTTTTCATCGACGACAGGCGCGGCGCTGATGCGGTGCCGGACCAATAACCGCGCCAGGTCATGAATCGTCGTCTCCGGGAGAACGGATACGACATTGGAAGTCATTACGTCGCTTGCTCGCATCATGTGCTCCATGACGTACGATTGAACAGTCCGAGTATCAATGCCTCCGACTGCGTGCTGAGCCCTAGACTTCGCCGCGCTCATGATCCAAAGCAGCACCGTTCAACCACGCCGCAGTTCGGTGTCGTATCGAGCGTCGTTATAAGGCAAACGTAGGTCCGGGCGACCTTCCACGACCCTCACCGGTCAAGCTAATGCCAACGATCTCTCCGACTAGATCCCGCCATGCATAAGCGCCCTGCTACTCGAGCAACGCGCGGCAACCGGCGCGGTGACGTGACGGTTTCTGTGACGGCCACAGGCGCATCGTGCGGTCTATTAGGAGAAAGTCTCAGTGCGTATTCATAGGGCGACTGCGCGGATCGCCAGCGCATTGGGCACGTCGAGTTGCCGGGCACCGCGCCGAACGCTCTCGGCATCGGCGACCCACACAAAGACGCACATGGCATGGATGCGATTCATTTTTCCGCCCGCGAACGTAAGTGCGCCGGCCTGTCTCGCTCGCGAGCGCAGATTCGCACAAGGCAGATCGACAAGACAGGCAAGTCGAACGATGACAGCCACTACGATAGATACGCCATTGCGAGGTGATTGTCATCCGCTTTTGCGCTTTACGATCCAGGTACCGAGAGGCACACGCGACCGTCGCACCTAATCGCATCGGCTGGAGCACACGGCGATGTGACATCCACTTCTACTTTGTGGCACCTGTTGGATTGCAGCGCAAGTCCGCTCTGCTAACACTGTCCACGTTCTTGAGCGAAACGAGAATTCTGCTTCCGGTGGTCGCCGTGATGATGTGCCCGTAGCTCACCGTCGGAATGAACTTGATATCCGGTGCGACAGCTACTGGAGGCTCCTTCGAGCCGTCGACCGTCAAGTCGAGTTCAACGGTAACTGAGTCGATGACGACGCCATAGTCGTTTCTGTGTTCATCGTCGGCCCGCTTGAACTTACAGAGGCCTTCGAGGACATTCTGCAACGCAGTAGGTATGTCAACCGACTTTCCTGGCGGAACGGGAGGCGTGTTGCAACCGGCGAGGAGAAGCGTGAAGGCAAGCGTAGGCAGCGAGGCGATGCGCATCGGAATTCTCCATACCGGAAGTAGGTCAGTATCCACTTACCGCTAGCGTGATTCTATGGCTACCCACTGACACCAATCATCGCCGTTGCCTTCCAAAAGGGAACGTGCCTGACTTCTTCGTCAACCAACCGATTCGATGAACTACCGGAGGCGTCTGACAACGTTGATCGGTTCGCATTCGGTTTCGGAGTGATTTCGATTCGGCAGATAAAGGTCCCGTGATCGGCATCTCGATCGGTTCTACTTACCGTTTATCCCAAGCCGTTTGCATAACAGACTTGGGCCAAAGTACTTCGTGGCTAGACATTGACTGTTCAATAGCCAACCGTCCCACGCGCCAATTCCATCAAGACACGCACTCTTGCCTGAAGAATCAGTTTTCCCAACGTACCCGGTCTTCAATGTAGTGGGCACATGACGGAATCCGACGCGACGGAATCGTCGCCGTCCGTCGCACGGAACGTACCGCTATAGCGGTCAGAAGTATTTTTGCGCATAGGAACGTACCAACCCGAAAGAAGACCGCTGTGCGCGGCGCATCGCAAGTTCGACAATCGTCATCCAGTGTTCCGCCACGCTGGTATGTATTAGACGAGCCCGGCGTCCAAATCATAAAGCTGGTCAAGCGTTAGATTAGTCTAGGGCAGTTGTCATGCACCGTCTATGATAAAGCTGGTGCTTTCTATAGTGACAGCGTTGCGTCATTTCCGGGGTGCTCAACCGTTCCGATACGACTGCATCGCGGAACGGACATTGGGCCATCGCGAATTGCTATGAATTCGTGGAGTCCCCAGATTGCGTGTGCGCATCCGCAATTAGCCGACCGACGTCAAGGTCGAGACGCAGCAAACTATCCGCGCTGTCTGGAACAGCGTTACGATGAACTTGCATGGACAGGAGACCTGGATATGAGCACGCAATCGTCGACCAGACTATCGCCATCCTCAGCAATCGAGGTTGATGAAATCGAACTCATCGATGCATGGTGGCGCGCGTGCAACTATCTCTCGGCCGGCATGATCTTTCTGACCGATAACCCGCTTCTGCGTGAGCCCCTGAAGCCGGAACATGTGAAGCAGCGTCTTCTCGGACACTGGGGCGCGAGCCCGGCGCTCTCATTCGTGTGGGCGCACCTTAACCGGGTCATCAAGCGCGACGATATCGACATGATCTTCATGGCCGGGCCCGGACACGGCGCGCCCGGGGTGCTGGGTCCCGCCTATCTCGAAGGTACGTATTCGGAGGTGTATCCGGATAAGAGCGAAGATGCCGAGGGTATGCAAAAGTTCTTCAAGCAGTTCTCCTTCCCAGGGCATATCGGCTCGCACGTCACTCCTGAGACGCCGGGATCGATCCACGAAGGCGGGGAACTCGGCTACAGCCTGTCTCATGCGTATGGCGCCGCGCTGGATAATCCGGGACTCGTCGTTGCGTGCGTCGTCGGCGACGGGGAAGCCGAGACCGGCCCACTCGCGACGGCATGGCATTCAAACAAGTTCATTAATCCCGCACGCGACGGCGCCGTCCTTCCGATCCTGAACCTCAACGGCTACAAGATAGCGAATCCGACGATTCTCGCCCGCATCAGTCATCAGGAGCTCGAAGCTCTATTCGTCGGTTATGGGTATCGACCGTATTTTGTCGAAGGATCGGACCATTCGGAAATGCATCAGAAGATGGCGGCGACACTCGATGCCGCCGTCGCCGAGATTCACGCAATCTGGGACGAGGCGCGCGTGAAGAGTGATGTGGAGCGTCCGCGCTGGCCGATGATCGTACTGCGTACGCCGAAAGGCTGGACGGGGCCGAAGGAGATAAACGGTCACAAAGTCGAAGGCTCTTGGCGCGCTCACCAGGTTCCATTCTCGGATGTGCATTCGAACCCATCGAATCTGGCGATTCTGGAACGATGGATGCAGAGCTATAAGCCTGAAGAGCTCTTTGACGAGAGCGGTCGATTGAAGCCGGAAATCCGCGCGCTAGCACCTTCGGGGACGCGGCGCATGAGCGCAAACCCGCACGCCAACGGCGGCGTTCTGCGCAAAGACCTGAAGCTGCCCGATTTTCGCGCGTATGCGGTAGCTGTCGGCGAGGCGGGCAAAGTTCTGCATGAGAACACGCGACCGCTAGGCGCCTTCCTGCGGGACACCATGCGCAACAACATGCACACGTTTCGCGTGTTCGGCCCCGACGAGACGGCGTCGAACCGGCTTCAGGCTATCTACGAAGTGAGCAAGAAGGTCTGGATGGCGGACTTACTTCCTGAAGACGAAGACGGAGGCGAGCTATCGCGAGACGGTCGCGTTATGGAAATGCTCTCGGAGCATACGCTGCTCGGATGGCTGGAAGGTTATCTTCTTTCCGGACGGCACGGCTTTTTCCATACCTATGAGGCGTTCGCGCATGTGATTGATTCGATGTTCAATCAACACGCGAAATGGCTCGATATCTGCAAGAATCATGTACCGTGGCGCGCTTCGGTTGCATCACAAAACATTCTGCTCTCTTCAACCGTCTGGCGGCAGGATCACAACGGCTTCTCGCATCAAGATCCCGGATTTATCGACCTCGTCACTAACAAAAGCCCGTCGGTCACGCGCGTCTATCTCCCGCCCGACGCCAATACGCTGCTCGTCGTGGCCGACCAATGCCTGCGCTCGACAGACTGCATCAACGTCATCGTCGCGGACAAGCAGAAGCACTTGCAGTTCACGACAATCGACGAAGCCATCGTCCACTGCGCAAAAGGCATGGGCGTATGGCGGCGCGCCAGCAGCGATGAGAACGACGAACCCGACGTAGTCATGGCTTCCTGCGGTGACGTCGCTACGCAGGAAGCGCTTGCTGCGGTCGCGATTCTTCGGGAAGGGGCGCCCGATCTGAAGTTGCGCTTCGTGAACGTGGTCGATCTCTTCAGAATGCAGCCCGACACCGAGCACCCGCACGGGTCGAGCGTTCGGGAGTTCGTCAGTCTCTTCACGACCGACAAACCCGTCATCTTCAGCTTTCACGGGTATCCGTGGTTGATCCACAAGCTCGCTTATCGATTCCCTAATCACGAGAATTTCCATGTGCGCGGCTATAAGGAAAAAGGCAACATCAACACGCCGCTCGAACTGGCGATACTCAACCAGGTGGATCGCTTCAATCTCGTGATCGACGTGCTGGACCGCGTTCCCCATTTTCGCGGAAAGACAGCTCATCTTAGAGAGGACATGAAGAACGCAATCGTCCGAAACCTGGACTATGCGCATACATACGGTACAGACAAAGCGGAGATCGCTGAATGGGTATGGCCGTTTTAACTTCATGCTAAAGCGTGCAGGCCGACAGGACTTTCTGCGCAAGCCTAAAGTGCGTAACCACCCCTTTGACGCCGGGCACGTTCTCCGCAACAACGCGTATCGCGTCGCCTTCGTCCGCGCCGACGATGGGACCCCAGAGATGTACGGTCCCATTTTCCACGATGACATTCTCTCGTGGAAGCGCTCATATCTGGCAGTCCATGGCAGCAAACACGCCCTCACGAAGTGAGCGAACGTTGCTGTCCGTCGGAGCGGTCAGATCGGGTGCGCGTATCAGGTTTTCACGGCTAACGACGCCAACCACGCTTCCATTGCGCATGACCGGCACCCGCTTGATCCTCCGACGTTGGGACAGCTCGGGGATGTCGGGAACTGGAGATGTTTCTGTCACTGTTTCAACGTCGGTGGTCGTTACGTCTTTGACTTTCCTCGTCTCGCTCGCAAAATGGCTCTTTAGTTCTCTCGTCATCCTAAACGAATGTAGTTGCGACTTACATGTAATCACATGTTCCCATCGCGCCTGGCTCGGCGGAAGAAAGTATCCGGCTCGATTACATTGAGTCAGCGAATCACTGTCCCGTTGCCTATCATTCAAAACAGGTCCTGACTCATGCTTCAAAGCCCGAGTTTGAGGACGCCTGGGTCTATCGACCCCGAAACCGTCGAAACAATCGGGAGTCGCAAAGATGAAAGCGCCCAAAGGTTCCGCGTGGATTGAATTGCTGGCACCCCTCTCAGGCGTTATGGTGCCGCTTGAGACCGTGCCTGATCCAGTCTTCGCGCAGAAGATGGTGGGCGACGGCATCTCGATTGACCCGGTCTCGGACCAACTACTCTCTCCCCTTTCAGGAAAGATCACGCAACTGCATCGCGCGAGCCACGCGTTGACTGTCACGGGCGATAACGGTCTCGAAATATTGCTGCATATCGGGCTCGACACGGTCATGCTGCGCGGCGAAGGTTTCACTCCGTTAGTGAAGGAAGGAGACACTGTCGTGGCCGGTCAGCCGCTGATCCGGTTCGATCCGGTCGTCGTCGGCGCCAGAGCCGCGAGCCTGCTTACACAAATGGTGATCGCGAACGGCGATCTCGTGACGCGCTACGTGCCCGCGATGGGACTCGTCATCGGGGGCAAGGACGCCGCGCTGTCTGTCGAACTCATAGGCGGCGCGATTCAGCCGCGAACGAGCGGCGCAGCGGGTGCGATCTGCTCTGATGATGTCGCACTGCCGAACCTTTCCGGCCTGCACGCCCGGCCTGCCGCGGTTTTCGCATCGGCCGCGAAAAAATATCAGTCCGACATCCGCCTCCTGAGCGGCAGCCTGAGCGCGAACGCGAAATCGGTAGTCTCGCTTATGAAACTCGCGACAAAGTTCGGCGACAAGTTGCGAGTTCAAGCCGCCGGTCCCGACGCTGCTGAAGCCGTTCCCGCGCTCACGCGCTTGCTCGCGGCAGGCTCGGGCGAGAAGGCGGCCGACGCCCCGGCTTCCGCCCCGGCTGCAGCATCCCCTGCAATCAAGTCCGTCGAAACCAGGCGCGCGGCGTTCGCCGACCTGAATGAATTGATCGGCGTATCGGCCTCGCCAGGACTAGCAGTCGGCAAAATCGCGCAGTTCCGCCAGGAAGTTATCGACGTCAAGGAAGCCGGTGAATCGCCGCAGCGTGAACGTGCGCAACTTCAATCGGCCGAGCACGAAGCCCGTCAGCAGATCGAAGCGCTCAAGGCCAGATTGACCGATCCGTCGAAGTCGCAGATCCTCAACGCGCACCTCGAACTGCTGGACGATCCCGATCTCAACGACATGGCAATAGGCAGCATCAGCGAAGGCAAAAGCGCGGGCTTCGCGTGGCGCGACGCTTTCCAGAAGCAGGCGGCCATGCTCGAGCAGCTCGACGACCCGCTGCTGCGTGAACGGGCAGGCGACATCCGCGACGTCGGACGCCGCGTGCTCGCGCTCGTGGCTGGCGTCAAGCAGGCGCAGATCGAAGTGCCGACCGACTCGATCCTGATCGCCGAGGAACTCTCGCCGTCCGACACCGCGTCGCTCGATCGCAGCAAAGTACTCGGCTTCTGTACGACGACCGGCGGTGCCACGAGCCACGTCGCGATTCTCGCGCGCTCGCTCGGCATCCCGGCCATCTGCGGCATCGACGAGGACGCGCTGCAACTCGCCAACGGCACGCTCGTCGTGCTCGACGGCTCGCACGGCAGCTTGCGGCGCAACCCGGACGCCGGCGAACTGGAGCAGGCACACGAGCGCATCGCACGCCAGACAGTCAAGCGCGAGGAGGAGAAGCTCGCGGCCAGCAAGCTCGCGGTGACGGCCGACGGCCACCGGGTCGAAGTCGTGGCGAATATCCGCAACGCGCAAGAGGCGCGCGATGCGGTGGCCGCTGGCGCGGAAGGTGTGGGCCTGCTTCGTTCCGAGTTCCTGTTCGACGACCGCGACACCGCACCCTCGGAGGATGAACAGGCCGCCGAGTATTGCGCCGTGGCCGAAGCGCTCGGCCGCGAGCTACCTCTAGTGGTCCGCACGCTCGACGTCGGTGGCGACAAACCGCTCTCCTACATGCCGCTGCCCAAGGAAGACAACCCTTTCCTCGGTCTGCGGGGCGTGCGCGTGAGCCTCGACCGTCCGGACATGTTCCGCACGCAGTTGCGCGCTATCTTGCGCGCGGCCCCTCTCTGCAAGCTGCATGTAATGTTCCCGATGGTCGCCGCCATCGAGGAAGTGCGCGCGGCGCGAAAGATCCTCCTCGAAGAGGCTGGGGATCGCGCAGACAGTGTGAAGATCGGCGTGATGATTGAAGTGCCGTCTGCCGCGCTGATCGCCGAGCCGCTCGCCCGCGAAGTGGATTTCTTTTCGATCGGCACGAACGATCTGACGCAATACACGCTTGCGATGGACCGTGGTCATCCGAAGCTCGCCAAACAAGCTGATGCGCTGCACCCCGCGGTGCTGCGGCTCATCGGCATGACGGTAGAAGGCGCGCACCAGCACGGCAAATGGGTCGGCATTTGCGGCGGGATCGCCTCGGATGCGATGGCTGTGCCCGTGCTCGTCGGCCTCGGCGTGGACGAACTTTCGGTAAGCGTCCCCGCGATCGGTTCGATCAAGGCTCAACTTGCGCGCTTGACCATGGACAAGACACGCCAGCTCGCCGCCGATGTGCTGCGCCTCGGCACCGCCGCTGAAGTCCGTGCGCTTCTCGCCCCCTTCGCTGAATAGGCCGATCAACAGGAGGCCAGCATGTTCCAACATTCCTTCGGAGTCTTGCAGAAGGTCGGCAAATCGTTGATGCTGCCCGTCGCGGTGCTTCCCGTCGCCGGACTTTTGCTCGGCCTCGGCGCGACCGATTTCCACGGTTACGTGCCCGTCATAGTGCTCGCGCTGATGAAGAACGCGGGCGACGTGATCTTCGGCAACCTGCCGCTTATTTTCGCGATCGGCGTCGCGCTCGGCTTTACCGAGAACGACGGCGTCTCCGGCATCGCCGCAACAATCGGCTATCTCGTCATGACGGCGACGCTCGGGGTCATCGCCAAAGCCGAGGGAGTCGAGCCAGATTCGATCATGGGCATTCCGTCGATCCAGACCGGCGTATTTGGCGGCATTCTTGCCGGCGGCCTCGCGGCGTGGATGTTCAACCGCTACTACAGGATCGCGCTGCCAGCCTATCTTGGCTTCTTCGGGGGCAAGCGTTTCGTGCCTATCGTGACCGCCATCGGCTCGATCGCGCTCGGCGCGATATTGTCTTTCGTGTGGCCCCCGATCGGCGGCGCTATCAAGGCTTTCTCGCACTGGGCGGCGGTCTCCGATCCGCGCACTGCGGCGACCATCTACGGCTTTATCGAGCGTTTGCTGATTCCGTTTGGCCTGCATCACATCTGGAACGTGCCTTTCTTTTTCGAAGCCGGCAGCTTCCTTGACCCGACGACCGGAAAGGTGGTCCACGGCGACATCACTCGGTTCTTCGCGGGCGATCCCACCGCAGGGATTTTGTCGGGCGCGTTCATGTTCAAGATGTTCGGCCTGCCCGCTGCGGCAATCGCGATCTGGCACTGTGCCAAACCGGAGAAGAAAGTCGCGGTCGGCGGCATGATGGTCTCGGCTGCATTGACGTCGTTCCTGACTGGCATCACTGAGCCGATCGAGTTCGCCTTTATGTTCGTCGCCCCGATTCTTTACTTCGTTCACGCGTGTCTCGCGGCGTCAGCGCAGTTCGTGGCCAATAGCTTGAACATGCACATGGGTTTCACGTTCTCCCAGGGCGGCATTGATCTCCTTATGTTCAACCTGATTGGCAACAAGGCTACCCACGCCTGGTACGTGTTCATCCTTGGTCCGATCTACGCCGGCATCTATTACTGTGTGTTCCGCTTCGTGATCAGCCGCTTCAACCTCAAGACGCCCGGCCGCGAGGACGACACCGTCGAAACGGGCGCGGTGGCGACGAGCGGCGCGGGCGGACGGTCGCGCGATCTGGTGCTCGCCTTCGGCGGGCGCTCCAACATCAAGAGTCTGGATGCCTGCATCACGCGTCTGCGCATCACGGCGAATGACCCGGCGCTCGTCGACGAAGGCAAGCTCAAGGCGCTGGGTGCGGCGGGCGTCGTGCGCGTCGGCAATGGCGTACAGGCGATCTTCGGGCCACTGTCGGAAAACTTGAAGACCGACATGCAGGAATACCTGAAGACGGCAGGGAGTGACGCCGACCTCGCACCACGCGAAATGCCTGTCGCTACCGCCGAGGCCCCGGTCGCAGTAGCCACGGCCGTGGCGGACAGCGTGGCGCAGCACAAGGTGCGTGGCGAGAAAATCCAGGCAGCGCTGGGTGGCGCCGCAAACATCAACAAGCTCGAAGCCCTTGCGGCGACGCGCCTGCGCGTCATGCTCACCGACGCTTCCCGGCTCGACACCGCGGCACTGAAGGCTGCCGGCGTTCCCGCGATGCAACCTCTTTCCAATGGCGAAGTCGACCTGATCGTCGGCCTTGGAGCGGAGGATCTGGCAGGCGCAATGCGATAGCAGGCGCGAAGGACAGGGAAAAGCCGCCCATATTACTTCGCGATCGTGGCGTCGAACGAGTTGGAGAGGCCGGTCCGGCCGCAGTCGTCGCCTCGAGGCGGCCAGCGGCGCCGGGAAGAGCGGAAGCGGCTGCCGGCAGCAAAGCGCCGCTATGACAATCTGAACTGTTGCCGCAGGGTCGCTGCAAGGCGTTCCGTCGCGTCTGTTGTGCGGCTCCGGTCGCCGCGCATGATGACTACTTCATGGTCAGCAATACGGGGAAGTCCATCGAGTACTCGCATCTCCGGACTGATCCGCGCACGATCCAACAGCGTCGCTGCCAAGCCCGATTCGACGCAAGCCTTGACGACCTGGCTAGACGCGCTGTCCAGGACCACGCGCCATTTCCGTCCCGCCGATTCTAGCGCGCGCGTCATTGCAGCCCGGTACGGGCAGGGCTCTGCGTAGAGCGCCAGCGGAAGCGGGCCGGTGTGGTCGAGCACGAACTTCGGGCTGCCTACCCAGACCGGCGTGGTCATGGTCAACACGTGTTCGGACGTCTGTTCGTGCGCCGGTTGAACGAATATCGCGAGATCGAGCTTTCCGCGGTTGACCTGCTCGCGCAGCTTGAAACTCGGTGCCGTCTTTACTTCGAGGACGACGTTGGGCCAATTGGCCGCGAACCCAGGCAAGATGTCGCGAATCACATGCGCGGCGTATTCGTCCGGTATGCCGAACACCACGCGGCCGGACAATGCCTTTCCCTGAATCTCCTCGACGACGCGATCGTGCGCCGCAAGGATGTCGCTGGTGCCGCTCAGGAGCCGCCTGCCGAGCGCAGTGAGAGCGACCGCCTGATTGTCCCGGTCGAGCAGCTTTCCTCCAGCGAGTGCCTCGAGCCGCTGGATGTGGACGCTCACCGCAGCCGGGCTCTTGTTGACGAGATGCGCCGCCGCGCGAAAGCGTCCCAACCGCGCGACCGCATGGAACGTGCGAAGCAACTCTATGTCCAGAACGGTGCTCATGGTTTAATGAAGGTGAACGATCAAACCAGTATATTTTGATTTTCTGATCTGCGCATGCCGGTTAGCCTATCGTCATGATGCGCAAACCGACACAGCCAAGCCGCCCAAAGACCGCTCGGTCCGGAATTTCGAGCGTACCGCTTCCGGTGCTCGAAGCTGCGATGATCGTCACCTGGAGTTCGGGCTTTGTCGGCATGCGTTTTTCAGCGGATTATGCGCCGGTCTATCAGGTCATACTGTGGCGATTCATTGCGCTGACCGTTGGTCTGCTTCCGTTCGTGGCCCGCGAAATTTCGCGTGCACCGCGTTCGTTACTTCTTCGGCAGTCGCTCATCGGAACCCTGGCGATGGCGGGCTATCTGGCTGGTGTCGCGAGAGGCATTCAACTCGGCGTGCCGGCCGGTCTCGCGGCGCTGATTGCCGACATGCTGCCCCTCGGCGTCGTCATCATTTCCACCTGCGTCTTCGGGGAGCGCAGCCCCTCGCACGTATGGGCCGGGTTGGCATTCGGTCTTGCGGGAACGCTGGTTGTCTGCCGCGACGCGGCTGCGCTCGGGAAGGCTCCCGCGTGGGCCTACTGCCTGCCGGTGGCGGGAATGCTTTCGCTCGCTGTGGCAACGATGTGGCAACAACGGTCGTCGGCGCGGCCTGGTACGCTGAGTCCATTGAGCACGCTCTGGCTGCAGAGCCTCGTGTCCTGTCCGGTGTTTCTGTGGCTGCAGGCTTCGCAGGGAGACGTCGTGCCTACCCCGACTATTGGATTCATAACAAGCGTTGCATGGACGACCGTTCTCGCAACACTCGGCGGATGGGGCCTCTATTGGGTGTGCCTGCGGCGGTCGTCTTCTGCGCGTGTCACGAGTGTCCTGTTCCTGAGCCCGCCAGTCACGCTCGTCTGGGCATGGGCGATGTTCGACGAGCCGCTGTCGTGGCTCATGGCGCTCGGGACCGCGATATCCGGCCTCGGGATCATCCTGATCGTGACACCCGATAGTCTCAGCAGATTACGTGGAGCTGCGGTGCGAACGCGGCTTCGTGAGTGACCGCCTTGTCTGAGGCGGCGCTGTGTCGAAGAGAAGGCGGTACAAACTCGCGTCCGCGGGAGCTTTGCCTGATGGTATTTGGTCACAGCGAGGTCGGTGGAAGACCCGCAAGCGACGTTCCATTCCCACGCGAGAATGATGAGCTTGTCCACGGAGGGTAGCGTTGCGATATCGAACGCGCCCGAGACCTTCCGTTGCACAAGTGGCATGCGTACATGGCGGCCGTGCATCTCTAACGGGCCATTAGCGCTGTCTGGCAAACAGTGGAAGCTGCCAAGCCTTAACTGCCCTTGAGAATCTACTCGTGCTGAAAACGACGATGGTTGGCTATTCTGACAAGATCGCGCGCGCGACGCTGGGAAAACAACTGGCGGAAGGCAGCCGGAGTCGAACCGACCTGGGAATGTCTGACATCCCCAACTGGGTTTGAAGCCCAGCCGCACCACCGGATACGGATGCCTTCCTCGACCATGACGAACGTTGCCACGAAGCCCGCGATTATAACGGCCCAACGTGAAGAACGCGCGTCAGCGCCCGTTCCCGCGCGAACGGTCGGGCGGACGACGACGCAACAGACGGTATGCGCAGTACAGCAGCGCAACGAGTACCAGTAAGTCGATCAAGGTCGCGCCGTGCATCTGCAATTCGACGAGCGCGAAGTGCAATTGTCTCTGGAACAGCGCGCCGCCCAGCACCCAGAACGCCGTCCACGCGACGATTCCCGCTGCATCCCAGAGAAAGAAGGTCAACGCAGCCATCTGCGTCGTGCCCATCACAGGCGGCGTAACAAGCCCGAGCCCAGGCACGAACTTCGATATCGCGATGATCGGCGTGCCATACCGCTCGAAGAGTTCGCTCGTCGTACGCATGCCCGAATCGACCGCATAGGACCGCCGCGAGAGCGCCACCACGAGCCGCCGTCCGTATAAGCGCCCCGCCGAGAACCATACGCTGTCGCCAAGAAGGGCGGCAGATACCGCCGCAAGTACGACATGCGAGAAGCTGAGCCGCCCGCTCGCGATCATCGATCCGGCAAACACGAGCAGCGGCGCGGAGGGCAGCGGCACGCCCAGCCGCGTGAGCAGCACGTTCGCAAACACCGCGGCCGCGCCCCACTGCGTAATCGCGGATGGCGGAATCTGAATCAACTCACACCTCGGCGGCGCTTCATCGAATGATCGCTTCGGACATTCATTCGGGCCTCGACTCGATCAGAATCACCGGCACGTTATTGCACCCCGCGCTTCGCGCAATTTCGATGCCGCGCCACGGCGAGCCCTCGCCATGTTCCGACGCCATCGGGTCGACGCGCCGGTCCGGACGCAGAACATTGAAAGGCCACGACGGACGCCGAAGCCGCTCGTGAACGACCGAGCCGAGCCAGATGGGCGTCGGCGCGGCGTCCGGATGCTGCTTGAGTTCATAGCGCGTCGGCCAGAAGCGCAGCACGTCCCGCTCGTCCGGACTGCGATGCGAGCGCGTAAACACGAGTTGCGACGGCTCGCCGTTGTTCAGACGCGGCAACGCGGGCAGCGCGGTAGCAGGCGCGTTCGGCGACACCACGGACATCACGCTCCTCATCGTGAGGCCCGTCACTTCGCGCCAGCCTCGGCTCGATAGCTGCGCGCGAATCTGGCTGGGCGTCGCGGCCCATTGCACGGTAATCGGCTCCCGACGGTCGCCTTCCATGTTCGACCGATAACAGGAGAACGTTCGCCAGACGGTGTCCGTCCATTGAATCGGCGTGATGACGACGGTCGCGGGCGACGCGCTATGCGCTTGCGTGTCGTCGCTCACTTGCAGCACGACGCTCCCGCAGATAACGGCAAGGACCGCGAACGGCATCAGTGGGCGGCGCTTCGGTTTGCTCGGATGTCGCCACACGGCGGTCAGCGCGATCAGAAACACCCAGGTCGCGGCGAGCGCGGTGCTGCCAAGCGCATCGGAGATGGTGAAGCGTCCGAAGTAGAGCCCCGCCAGCGCGACCGCGGTGACGACGCCCGATGTCGCCGTCGCGATGAATACGCCCGTCAGCATCCCGACACGGCGCAGCAGCAGAAACGCCAGAAAGCCGTAGATGACGACGGTCCCCGCGAGATGCGGGCTCGGGAACGCATGCGCGGCCGGTGCGAGCGTGGGCGGCAACGCGTGATGCGCCGTAAGGCGGATCGCGACCACCAGCAGTTGCGAAAAGACGACCGCGACGATCCAGTACGTCACCGTGCGCCAGCGCCGCTCGAAGACCATCCAGATGATCACGGTCCCCGCCACCGCCAGCAGGGTCGGCGTGCTGCCGAGCGCGGCGGCGCCGTCGAGGATGGTGTCGGCCCAGGTCGAGCGGAACGACTGAAGCAACTGATAGGTCGACACATCGACCTGCACCAGCGACGAGCCGCGCGCCACGTTCGACATCACGTAGAAGAAGATCACCGCCGATGCAAGCAGCAGCGCCGAGATGGTGACGATGAGCCCCGTCGCGGGATTGCCCGGATCGAGCGCGCGCGACACGAGCCGCGCGGGTGCGCCGCTATCTCGCAGCGCCCACGCGAGCAGCTTTGCCCGCGATGCCACTGTCCATTCCTTCGCGTGCGCCACCACGACGCGCGCGAGATTGAACACGAGCCATCCGACCGCGGTGGCGATCAGAAGGATTACGACGAGCCGAATCGACACCGCGCCCGCCAGTTCGATCGACGCGCCGAACACCACGCCCGGCAGGATATGCAGCGGCGCCCAGACGAGCGCGCTCAGAATGTTGACGACGAGAAAGCGCGCGGGCGTCATGCCCGACAGGCCAGCGACGACCGGGACCACCGCGCGCATCGGCGCGACGAAGCGCGCGAGCACCACGCTCTTCGCGCCGTGGGCGTCGAAATATCGCTTGCCCGCCGTCAGTGCGCCCGGATGCCGGCGAAACGGCCACATCTGCGCGATGACGTCCGCGTAACGCGCGCCGAACCAGAAGCTCGCGGCGTCGCCGGCAATGGCGCCGACTATCGCGCAGACGAACACCCAGCCGAGATTCAGCGCCCCCGCGCCGACGAGCGCGCCTGCGATGAACATCGCGGTGCTGCCGGGCACGAACGTGCCGATGAACGCGACGGATTCGAGGAACGAGGCGAGCAGCACCACCGCGAGCGCCCATTCGGGATGGCCCGACATCAGATGCAACAGCTCGTAGTAGGCATGCTCCATCGTTCGCCTGGCGCAGGAGCGGTGAAAGGGACGACCGGTCAGGCCGATTCAAGCCAGCGGCTGTCGGTGCGCAACAGGTGCAGGTCGCGGTGAAAGCGAGTGTAACCAACCCGGTCGAAGAATTCCAAAACCTGGATCGCGCGTTTGCGGCCGAGACCGCTGGCATCGCGAAACTCCGCCGCGCCGATAGCGTCAGCCGCGCCGTTGCACATGCGCGCATGTTGCGCCGCGAGCCGCGCGAGTTCACCGACGGCCGCGCGCGAATAAAACAGATCGCGCACGACCTGGAATACGTCGCCGCGCCGCGCGAGCTTGCGCAACAGGCGGCGCATGTCGTCTTCATGCGTGCCGTGCGCCTTCGCGAGATCGCGCACCCACGGCGGCTCGAAGCGTCCGCGCCCAATCGACGTGAGCACCGCGCCCGCAAGCGCTTCCTCCGCCGCGTCGAGCGCGACCGAATGCGACGGCAAATGCAGCCACGGCCCGCTACGCGCGATGCTTCCGTTGGCGACGGCGTCGTCGACCAGCGCGCGCCAGAGCGCATCCGGCGCGAGCGGCGCGGCCATGCGGCGCAGGCGCGCGGCGTCGGGGCCTTGCTCGTCAGGAAAGCGTTCGTGGAACGCGGCGAGCGCATGGGGCAGACGCGCGGCGAGCGCATCCCAATGCGCGGCGGCGATGAAGAGCGCGTCGTCGTGTACCGGCACGCGGCGCAAGCCGTCCGGCATCGCGATGGATGCCGCCGGCATGCCGCACAGATGTTCGATCAGCGAGCGCGGCAAGCCGTACTGCGCCTCGCTGAAGAGCGCATCGGCGCGCGCCGTGTCGAGCCACGCGGCGAGCGCATCGAGCCATGCGCGGCGCTGCGATGTGCGGCGCTTTCGGCCGGGCGCGAACGGATCGAGCACGCGCCCGCCGCCGACCGTCCGGCTCGCCTGCGCATTGCGCACGATAAAGCGGTCGCCCGGCAACGCGCACACCGGCTGCTCGAAGACGAGCTGCACGCGCGCCGATTGCCCGGCCGCAAGCGCGTCGCCTTCGAGCAGCGCGACATGCGCCACGCGATGCGTCGTGCCGAGGTGAACGTGCAACGGCGTCCAGTGCGCGAGCGTGAGCCCGGCGTCGGCGAGGAGCGTCAGGTCGACGTCGATCCGCTCCGACGCCCGCGCGATGCGGGCATCGAGAATCCAGTCGCCGCGCGCGAGCGCTTCCTTGTCGATGCCCGCGAGATTCAGCGCGCAACGCTCGCCCGCGCGGCCCGTCTGCGTTGGCCGATTCTGCGCGTGAATGCTGCGCACGCGCACCGGCTCGCTGGCCGACGCGCGCGGCGCCAGCGCGACCACGTCCCCGACATCGACGCGGCCCGCGAACGCCGTGCCCGTCGCGATGGTGCCCTGCCCCGCCAGCGTGAACACGCGATCGACAGCCAGGCGGAAAAAGCCGTCGTCGCGGCGCGCGTTCAAGTGCGCGGCGGCATTGCGGAGAAAGGCGTCGAGTGCGGCGACGCCCGCGTCGTTGGCAGCGGTCGCGATGGTGTCGAAGATAGCGGCGTCGCGCAGCGCGGTTTGCGCGAGGAACGCGCGAATTTGCGCATGCACTTCGCGCACGCGGGTGTCGTCGACGCGGTCCGTCTTGGTCAGCGCGACCGCACCTCGCGTCACGCCTAGCAGTTCGAGTATTGCGAGATGCTCGCGCGTCTGCGGCATCACGCCGTCATCCGCGGCGATCACGACGAGCGCGAAGTCGATGCCGCACGCGCCCGCCGCCATCGTATGCACGAGCTTCTCGTGACCCGGCACGTCGATGAAACCGAGCACGCCGCCGTCTGCGAGCGGCACATACGCATAGCCCAGTTCGATGGAAATGCCGCGCGCCTTCTCTTCCTTCAGCCGGTCCGTGTCGACGCCGGAAAGCGCGCGCACGAGCGTGGTCTTGCCGTGGTCGATATGTCCCGCCGTCCCGACGATCATGCGCCTTCGCCCCGGCTCGGGCCTTCCAGTTGAAGTTGGGCGATGAGCGCCGCCTCGTCGGCCTCTTCGAGACAACGCAGATCGAGCCACAGCGCGCCGTCCGCAATGCGCCCGATCACCGGTCGCGGCAGCGCCCGCAGCTTCCGTTCGATGCGATTCAACTGGCCGCCCGCGCGCTTGCCGTTCGCGAGCCGCACGGCGAGTCCGTAGCTCGGCAGCAGATCCACCGGCAGCGCGCCGCTGCCGATCTGGCTGAACATCGGCTCGACCGTGACGGCGAACGCGTTGCCCGCCATGCGCTGAAGCGCGGGCTGAATGCGCTCGGCGGCAATGCGCATGGCATCGGCGGGACGCGTCAGCAGGCGCAGCGTCGTGAGACGCGCCTGCAATGTCTCCGGCGTGCGATAAAGGCGCAGCACCGCTTCGAGCGCCGCGAGCGTGAGCTTGCCGACACGCAGCGCGCGCTTCAACGGATGCTTCTTGATCTTCGCGATGAGATCCTTGCGTCCCACGATCAAGCCCGCCTGCGGGCCGCCGAGCAGCTTGTCGCCGCTGAACGTGACGAGATCCGCGCCCGCCTCGACGGTTTCGCGCACGGTCGCCTCGCGCGGCAGGCCCCATTGCGTCAGATCCACGAGCGTGCCGCTGCCCAGATCGACGGCAACGGGCAAACCGCGCTCGTGCGCGAGCGGCGCAAGCTCGGCTGTCGTGACTTCCTTCGTGAAACCCGTCACCGCGTAGTTGCTGCAATGCACCTTCATCAGCAGCGCGGTTTTCGGATTGATCGCTTCGCCGTAATCCTTAAGATGCGTGCGGTTGGTCGTGCCGACTTCGCGCAGCTTCGCGCCCGCGCGGCTCATGATGTCCGGAATGCGAAACGCGCCGCCGATTTCAACCAGTTCGCCGCGCGACACGATCACTTCCTTCCTCGGCGCCAGCGCCGACAACGTGAGCAGCACCGCCGCGGCGTTGTTGTTGACTACCGTCGCCGCTTCCGCGCCCGTGAGTTCGCAGATGAGGTCGTTGATTAGATCGTCGCGGTCGCCGCGCGCGCCGGTATCGAGATCGAATTCGAGGTTCGCGGGACGCGTGAGCACGTCAGCCACGGCGCGCACCGCTTCGTCCGGCAACAGCGCGCGGCCGAGGTTCGTGTGCAGCACCGTGCCCGTCAGGTTGAACACGCTTTTGACGCGGCTTTGCGCGCGCCGCGCGAGCTGGAGACTGACGGCATGGCCGAGCATCGTGTCGGTGAGCGCATCGACCGATGCACGGCCGGCCTGCGCGTCGGTGCGCCAGGCGTCGAGCGTGGTACGCAGTGCGGCGAGCGTCTGCGTGCGCCCGTATTCCTCGATGAGCGGCTCGAATAGCGCCGATGCCAGCACGCGCTCCACCGACGGCACACGCGCCATCAGCGCTCGCAGTTCGCTGCCGTCGCCGCCGGTCACGTCGCTCATTGTTCGTCGCTCGTTTCGCTCTGATCGGGCCACAACCACGGATGCGGCGACGCGCGCGTGAAACCGGCATCGTTCATCAGGAGATCGAGCGTCAGGCTGGCGAGATCGTCCGCAAAGGGCTCGAAATCGTAAGCCTTGTCCTGGTAGCCGATCTTGCGATACGTGCCGCATTCCTCGCACGACTCCGCCTTGAGCGGCGCGCCTCGCGCACGTTCGGCGCGGGCCTGCTCGTCTTCCGTGTCCTGGGCGGCGGGGTCCAGCGCGTGATAGGCGATGCCTTTGGTGGAATCGCAGTTCGTACACTTCGCGCGCACGACGTTCCATTCGGTCGAGCAGAGGCCGCATTGCACGTAGCGATAGCCGTCGTACACGCCGCCGACCCGCACCACGCTCGCCACCGGCATGGTGCCGCACACGGGGCAAACGCCGGGCGTGTCGAGATACGGCACGTCCGCCTTGTCGATGCGGCTCGCGATGTCCGTCCACACGACCTGAAGCGCAGCCACGATGAACGGCGCAGCAGCGGGTTCTATCTCGGCGATGCGCAACGCGAGAATGGCGTCGGCTTGCGCGTCGAGCGCGGCGGTTTCAGTCGCGCGCAGTTCTGCGACCAGCGCGGCGAGCGCGGGCGTCAAAGCGCCGGCCGCTTCGATGCGGTCGAGCAGCGCGAAAAGCACGTCGCGCCAGGCGGGATCGCGCGCATCGGCGGTCAGCGCAGGCGCGATGGGCATCGAATGACGCTGGTTCAGTTCGATGGATTCGCGCGATGGCATCGGCGCGGCGAGATCGGCGAGCACGTGCTGCTGTGCGTCGGCGAGCGCGGCCATCAGGCGCAGATAGCCTGCGATGGGATTGCTGGCATCCGCAAGCTGACGCAAGCGCGCGGCGCGCGCGGCGAACACGGCCGCGCGTTCCGGCATGCGCAGCCGGGGAATGGCCGACTGATCGAGCGATTCGATCGACGCGGCTTCGAGTATGCGTTGAACCACTTGAATTTATCCTTGCGAGGCTTGATGCGGCGCGAAAGCAGCGGCAGGCGCGCCGCCCTGGCGCTTGTGGATGAAGAATAACAGCTTGTCGGATCGCGTTCAGAGGGCGCGGATCGCGGGAAGAATCGGGAACCGCCCGGCCTGAACAAGACGCGAGCGGTTCCTGTCACTGCGTGGTCGTCAATGAAACGACGAACCTCTATTTACCGATGATTTCCTTGAACCACCGCGGATGGTGCTTTCTCGCCCATCCGTACGTGACGGTGCCGCGCACCATCGCGCCGATCGATCCCTTCACCCACAGTCCGGCGTAAATGTGAATGATGATCGACGTGATGAGCACGAACGCCGTGGCCGCATGCACCACCGCCGCGAGGCGGATCACCGTGATCGGGAAGTAGAACGCGAAGTACGCCCTCCAGATCACGATGCCCGACAGAAGCAGCAGCACGAGGCTCACCACCATCACGAAGAACACGAGCTTCTGACCGGCGTTGTACTTGCCGATTTCGGGCAGGCGGTCTTCGCGGTTGGCGAGCACGTCGTCGATCTGCTTCATCCACTGGACGTCGCTCTTGTCCAGATAGTTGTGATGCCAGAAGCGCAGCGCCAGGATCATGAACGACAGGAACATCACGCAGCCGACGAACGGATGCAGGATGCGCGTCCACTGCCCGCCGCCGAAGAGCGCGTAGAGCCAGGACATCGACGGATGAAACATCGCGAGACCGGACAACGCGAGCAGCACGAAGCTGATTGCGGTGATCCAGTGGTTCGTGCGCTCGTTCGGCGTGTAGCGCACGATCAGACGGTTGCCCCGCACGTCGCGCAGATCGCTATCGTGTTTCATTCGAACGCTCCCTTTCCTTGCGTGCGTCATCCGCTTCGCGCTGCGCTTCGGCTTCCTCTTCCGCGCTCACTTCGTTCGGACCGATACGCGTGTAGTGGAAGAAGCCGGCAAGCGCCGCGAGCGCCATCCCCGCGACCGCGAGCGGCTTGGTGAAACCCTTCCACACCGAAACCAGCGGACTGATGTGCGGGTCTTTCGCGAGCCCGTGATACAGCCCGGGCTGATCCGCGTGATGCAGCACGTACATGACGTGCGTGCCGCCCACGCCTTGCGGATCGTACAGGCCCGCGTTCTCGAAGCCGCGCTCCTTCAGGTCTTCCACGCGCTCGGCCGCCTGCTGGTGCATGTCCGCTTTCGTGCCGAACATGATCGCGCCGGTCGGACACGTCTTCACGCACGCCGGCTCCTGTCCTACCGCGACGCGGTCCGAACACAGCGTGCACTTGTACGCGCGGTTGTCTTCCTTCGAGATGCGCGGAACGTTGAACGGGCATCCGGTTACGCAATAGCCGCAGCCGATGCAGTTCTCCTCGTGAAAATCCACGATGCCGTTCGTGTACTGCACGATTGCACCCGGCGACGGACAGGCTTTGAGGCACCCCGGGTCCTCGCAATGCATGCAGCCGTCCTTGCGGATCAGCCATTCGAGGTCGCCCTTCGGGTTCTCGTACTCCGTGAAGCGCATCACCGTCCACGAATGTTCGGTGAGGTCGCGCGGGTTGTCGTAGACGCCGGTCGTTTGGCCGACGTCGTCGCGCAAATCGTTCCACTCCATGCACGCCGTCTGGCACGCCTTGCAGCCGATGCACTTGGACACGTCGATCAGCTTCGCGACAGTGCCCGTCACCGGCTCGCGGATTTGCGGCGGCGGCGTGGTGGTAGCGGAGACGCGCTTGATATCGAGCGATTGCAGAGCCATCTCGTTCCCCTTATGCCTTTTCGACCTTCACGAGGAACGACTTGAACTCTGGCGTCTGCGAGTTCCCGTCGCCCACGGAAGGCGTCAGCGTGTTGACGAGATAGCCCGGCTGCGTCAGGCCCTTGAAGCCCCAGTGCAGCGGCAGGCCGACGGTTTGCACCTTCTTTCCCTCCACGATCAGCGGTTTGATGCGTTTGGTGACGAGCGCCACCGCGACGATGTGCCCGCGATTGCTCGACACCTTCACGCGGTCCCCCGCGACAACGCCCACTTCCTTCGCCAGATCCTCGCCGATCTCCACGAACTGCTGCGGCTGCACGATCGCGTTCAGCTTCGCGTGCTTGGTCCAGTAGTGGAAATGCTCGGTCAGGCGATACGTCGTGGCCGTATGCGGAAACTTGTCCACCGTGCCGAATGCGGCGCGGTCGTCCGGGAACACGCGCGCGGCCGGATTGCTCGTGACCGCCTTGTTGTCCGGAAAGAACGGGTTATACCCGAGCGGCGTCTCGAACGGCTCGTAGTGCGCGGGGAAAGGACCTTCGTTCATGCCGTCGCGGGCGAAGAAGCGCGCCACGCCTTCCGGATTCATGATGAACGGATTCATGCCGTTTTCGGGCGGCTCGTCCGCCTTGAAGTCCGGAATGTCCGGGCCCGACCACGCCTTGCCGTTCCAGCCGATCAGCTTCCTCGACGGATCGAACGGCTTGCCGCTCACATCGCAGGATGCGCGGTTGTACAGCACGCGCCGGTTCGCCGGCCACGCCCAGGCCCAGCCAAGCGTCTGGCCGATACCCGTCGGGTCGGAGTTGTCGCGGCGGCCCATCTGATTGCCCGCCTGCGTCCACGATCCGCAGAAGATCCAGCAGCCGCTCGCGGTGGAACCGTCGTCCCGCAACAGCGCGAAGCTCGACAACTGTTCGCCCTTCTTCGCGAGCACCTTGGTCTTGTCGGTGGGATCGGTGACGTCCGCGAGCGCGCGGCCGTTGAATTCCATCGCCAGTTCTTCGGGCGCCGGGCTTTCCGGGTCCGCATACGGCCACGTCATCTTGAGGATGGGATCGGGATACGTGCCGCCCTTCTCCTGATACGCCTTGCGGATACGCAGCCACAGCCCCGCCATGATCTCCAGATCGCTGCGCGCCTGGCCCGGCGGCTGCGCGCCCTGCCAGTGCCATTGCAGCACGCGCGACGAACTCACGAGCGAGCCGCGCTCTTCTGCGAAACACGTGGTCGGCAGACGGAACACTTCGGTCTGGATCTTCGATGAATCGACATCGTTGAACTCGCCGTGGTTCTTCCAGAATTCGGAAGTCTCGGTGGCGAGCGGATCCATCACGACGAGCCACTTCAGCTTCGACAGCCCGAGCCCGACCTTCGCCTTGTTCGGCGCGGCCGCGAGCGGATTGAAGCCCTGCGCGATATAGCCGTTCATCTTGCCCTGCGCCATGAGCTCGAATACCTGGAGCATGTCGTAGGACTTGTCGAGTTTCGGCAGGTAGTCGAAACCGAAGTTATTCTCGGCGCTGACGTTGTCGCCCCACCACGACTTCATGAAACTCACGTGGAACGCGCGGTAGTTCTTCCAGTAGCTGAGCTGGTTGGGCCGCAGCGGCTGCGTCGCGCGCTTCGTGATGTACGCGTCGTAATCCTGTTCGGCTTCCATCGGCAAGGTCATATAGCCGGGCAGCAGGTTCGACATGAGGCCCAGGTCCGTCAGGCCCTGAATGTTCGAGTGCCCGCGCAGCGCGTTCATGCCGCCGCCCGCAATGCCGATGTTGCCGAGCAGAAGCTGCACCATCGCGCCGGTGCGGATCATCTGCGCGCCGACGGAGTGATGCGTCCAGCCGAGCGCATACAGAATGGTGCCGGCGCGGTTCGGCTGCGCCGTCGATGCGAGCATCTCGCAGACCTTCAGGAACTTGTCGGTCGGCGTGCCGCACACGTTCGTCACCATCTCGGGCGTGTAGGCGGCGTAGTGCTGCTTCATCAGGTTGTAGACGCAGCGCGGATGCGAAAGCGTCGGGTCGACCTTCACGAAGCCGTCGTCGCCGCGCTCGTAGTCCCAGCTCGTCTTGTCGTACTTGCGATGCTCGGCGTCATAGCCGGAGAACACGCCGTCCTTGAACGCGAAGTCCTCGCGCACGATGAACGACATGTCCGTGTAGTTCTTCACGTACTCATGCTGGATCTTGTCGTTCGTCAGCAAATAATTGATGACGCCGCCAAGGAATGTGATGTCCGTGCCGGTGCGGATCGGCGCGTAGAAATCCGCCACCGATGCCGTGCGCGTAAAGCGCGGATCGACCACGATCAGGCGCGCCTTGCGATGCGCCTTCGCCTCGGTCACCCATTTGAAGCCGCACGGGTGCGCCTCGGCTGCGTTGCCGCCCATTACCAGAATCACGTCCGCGTTCTTGATGTCGACCCAATGGTTCGTCATCGCTCCACGGCCAAACGTCGGGGCAAGACCTGCCACCGTCGGGCCATGTCAGACACGCGCCTGATTGTCGAATGCGAGCATGCCAAGACTGCGGACAGTCTTGTGCGTCAGGTAGCCGACTTCATTGCTTCCCGCCGACGCCGCGAGCATGCCCGTGGTCAGCCAGCGGTTGACCTTCTTGCCATCCGGCGTGTTCTCGACGAAGTTCGCGTCGCGGTCTTCCTTCATCAGCGCGGCGATGCGATTGAGCGCGTCGTCCCACGAGATGCGCGTCCACTCGGACGAACCGGGCGCGCGGTACTCGGGATACAGCAGCCGGCTCGGGCTGTGAATGAAGTCGATAAGCGAGGCGCCCTTCGGGCACAGCGTGCCGCGATTGACCGGATGGTCCGGATCGCCCTCGATATGGATGATGCTGGCCTTCGCGTTCTTGGCGTTGTCGCCGAGGCCGTACATCAGGATGCCGCACCCGACCGAGCAGTACGGACAGGTGTTGCGCGTTTCAGTGGTGCGCGACAGTTTGTATTGTCGGACTTCCGCCAGCGCGGGTGCCGGAGAAAAGCCCAGTGCAGCCAGGCTCGATCCGGCGAGCGTGCTCGCGGAGACCTTGAGAAACTGTCGCCGTGACATTTGAAGCATGGGGGCCTCGGCGCGTCGTAGAGTGGGGTCTTCTAAAAGAATATGGTGCGTGTTCTTGCCCGCAGGCTTTTGCCCACGGGATTTGCAACAGAGCGGCGCCCGGTCGCCACGTCTCATCGAATTCTTGTGGGCAATCCGCGAGTCCGTGCGCACGAGGAAATGTGTCGCCCCGCTGCAAACAGGCGCGATCATAGCAATGATCTTATGTGAACGCTTAAGCCCGAAGCAGCTTTCCTTGGAACGAAACCTGCTCGATCGGTTGCAATTACCGCCCACGGGCTTACTAAAGCGCCGAAGCCCGCGCCGCCACAGGTTCGATCGCACCGAGAGGTTGCCCATGAGTTCCGTTTCAACGCAGAAATTAGAATCAGTCGTCAAGAAAGATGCGTCGTGGGCACTCGGCGCGTTCAAGCAGTTTTCCGAGAATCGCTGCGCTGCCATGGCGGCGAGCATCGCGTTCTATTCAGCGTTCTCGCTCGCACCGACGCTCGTCATGGTGATCGCCGTGGCCGGCTGGGTGTTCGGGCCGGAAGCGGCGCGCGGACAGCTCTTTCACCAGGTCAACGGGCTGATCGGCGATCAGGCGGCCTCGGGCGTGCAGAGCATCGTCGAGAACGCGCATCGCAGCGGCGGGACCGGCATCGCGGCAATCATCTCGTTCGTGCTGCTGGCCGTGGGCGCATCCGCGACGTTTTCATCGCTCAATACGGCGCTCAATATTGTGTGGCCGCTGGCAGGCGAACAGCGTTCGAGCGTCTTCGCGATGGTGCGCGTGCGGCTCGTATCGTTCGGACTCGTGCTGGGCGTCGCTTTCCTGCTGATCGTCTCGCTCGTGCTCGACACCGCGATACAGGCGGTCGGCTTGTGGCTGTGGGGCGATTCGCCGTTCGTGGTCATCGGCGATATCGTGCAACTGGTCGCGGGGCTGGGGATTCTGTCCGTCGCGTTCGGTGCGCTGCTGAAGTTCCTCCCCGATGCCCCCGTGCAGTGGCGCGATGCGCTCGTCGGCGGGCTGGTGGCGGCGCTGTTCTTTTCGGCGGGCAAGAAGTTGTTCGCTTTTTATCTGACGCACGCGGGCACGGCGAGCGCGTTCGGCGCGGCCGGATCGCTCGCGGTGTTGCTGATGTGGCTGTACTTTTCGGCGGCGGTGCTGCTGCTCGGTGCGGAATTTTCGGCGGCGCGCGCGCGACTGCACGATCCGCGCGGCGCATGGGGCGTGCAAAACGGCGGCAATGTGCCGCCGGGCAGCCGCGCGAAGATCGGTTCGATGCTCGCGGCTTCGACGCGCATCGGCATGCCGGCGGCGGCGGCGCGCACGGTCCAGCCTGCGCCCGCCGATACGACGCGGCAATCCGTCGACGCACGGACCCAGAGCGCCCAGCAACTGACGGCCAAGGCGCGAAAGACGGTATCGGCTGTGACGCGGGCGCTCGAGTTATCCTGCAAGGTCGCGCGCGCCGAATCGACGGCCACGCGCGCCACCGCAGCCGCGATGGTCGGTGCGGGCCGCAAGGCGTCGCGTGCGAATGCGGCGGTGAAACGCCATCCGTGGCGCGCCGTGCTCGTCGCAGCTAGCGCCGGCGTGGCAGTCGCGCTGCTGTCGAAGCGCGACGCGGACCGCTCGCGTAATACGTAGAGCCGCGTTGCCCGCTGTCGGGTCAAGCAGAAAAGTCGCGCGACGAAGACCGCGTTTGTTACCGGAATCGGCTCTAATCGGTAAGGCCAAAGCAAATTCAACACTTGCGGCAAACGGCCCATGGAACTTTTTTCTGGGCGGTTTGTCCGTCGCGAAATCCGTTGCCAGTCGCCCGAAACCTATTGTGGACGGGGCTCTCGCGCACTGTGTGTTTTTAGAGACAGTCTATTTTTTTCGTTTTTAACGTTACGAAACGTTGCGTTATTCTCTGCGCCGGTAACAACGATTTTAATCATTCGCGTGGAGAATTCGATGAAACGATTCGCACTGACGTCCCTCTCGCTGGCCCTGCTCGGCGCGGCTGGCGCAGCACAGGCTCAATCGAGCGTGACACTGTATGGCGTGATCGATACGGGTCTTGCCTATGTCAGTCATGCCAACGAAGCCGGCGACAAGCTGTTCGGCATGGTCAACGGTACGCTCTCTGGTCCGCGCTGGGGCGTCAAGGGTCAGGAAGACCTGGGTGGCGGTCTCAAGGCGCTGTTCCAGTTGGAAAGCGGCTTTGATCCGGGCACGGGCCGACTGAACCAGGGCGGCCGCGAATTCGGCCGTCAAGCGTTCGTGGGTCTGTCGGGCGATCGTTGGGGCACGGTGACGCTGGGTCGTCAGTATGACCCGTCCGTCGATATGGTTCAGGGCATCACGGCCGACAACTACTGGGGCGCAGCATTCGCAACGCCGGGCGACGTCGACAACTACGACAACAGCCTGCGCGTGAGCAACGCCGTCAAGTACGTTTCGCCGGTGTTCTCGGGCTTCCAGTTCGAAGGCATCTACGGTTTCAGCAACCTCGCGGGCACGACCGGTCAAGGTCAGACGTGGGGCGGCGCAGCGACGTACAGCAATGGTCCGTTCGCATTGGCGGCCAGCTACCTGTACGTGAACAACCCGAGCGCAAACCGCGCGACCGGCTGGAACAGCCCGTCGTCGGACTCGCTGTTCAACACCGTCATCAACAGCGGCTACGCAAGCGCGCACGCTGTCGGCATCGCGCGCGGCGCCGGCCAGTACGTGTTCGGCCCGTTCACGGTCGGCGCGTCGTACAGCTTCGCGCAGTACAAGAACGACGGCAACTCGCTCTTCACGCAGCAGGAAAAGTTCAACATCGGCAACGGTTTCGTGAACTTCCAGCTGACGCCGGCCACGCTGCTCGGCCTTGGCTACACGTACACGCACGCAAGCGGCGACACCTCGGCTACGTATCACCAGGCTTCGATCGGCGCCGACTACTCGCTGTCGAAGCGCACCGATGTCTATGCCGTGGGCGCGTATCAGCATGCAAGCGGCACGCAGCGTCAGACCAACGCCGACGGTACGACGTCGACGGTCGGCGCAACGGCTTCGATCAGCGACTTCGGTTTCGCGAGCGGCCGCAGCCATCAGGAACTGGTCCTCGTCGGCCTGCGTCACAAGTTCTAATAACAGCGAATCAATCACCGATTGGCGCGGCACGCGAGTGCTGCGTCAGCAAAGCGCGGTATCTCAGACAGCCATCGGTTCGCCGATGGCTGTTTTTTTATGCGCGTTCGAATCGCAACGAATTAACGCGTTGCGTCGATCGAATGAATGCAGAATCGTCCACTCGGAAGCGATGCCACGGAGTTGATTCGATGTACGCACGCGCGTTAGCCCGCCTTATTTCGATATCGTTCGCCGCGTTGACGACGCTAGGCGTTCCGCAGGCCTTCGCCCGCGAATCGCCCGCACTGCCGATGATCGTCGCGCATCGGGGCGGCACGGCGGATTTCCCCGAGAACACGTTGCTCGCAATCGCGGGCGCGCTGGAACATCGCGCGGATGCAATCTGGCTCACCGTGCAGCTCACGCGTGACGGCGTGGCGGTGCTGTATCGCCCGGCGGAGTTGTCGGCGAATACGGACGGCAAAGGCACGGTCGCGAATCTCGACCTGGCCGCGCTTCAGCGCCTCAACGCGGGCTGGAACTTCGTGAGCGTCGATGCGGGCGGCGCGAAGACCTATCCGTATCGCGCGCATCCGTTGCGCATTCCGACGCTTAGCGAGGCGTTACGCGCCATTCCGTCATCGACGGCCGTGATGCTCGACATGAAAGCGTTGCCCGCCGAGCCGCAAGCGGCGGCCGTCGCCCGCGTGCTGGACCGGGCGAACGCATGGGAACGCGTGTTGATCTATTCGACCGATGCCGCGTATCAGACGGCCTTCGCCGCCTATCCTCGCGCGCGTCTGTTCGAATCGCGCGATGGGACTCGTGGAAGGCTCGCCGGCGTCGCGCTGGCGCATGAGTGCGCCGAGCCGCCGCAGCCCGGCACGTGGGCTGCATTCGAGTGGACGAGGCGCATGGAACTGGTCGAAACCTTCACGCTGGGCGAAGCGCGCTCGCCCGTCGCCGCGAAGTTGTGGACGCCGCAAGCCCTGGCGTGCTTTCGCAAGCTGGGCGATGCGCATGTGCTTGCGATCGGCGTCGACAATGCGGACGATTATCGCGCGGCGGCGTGTCTTGGCATCGACGCTGTGCTCGCCGATTCGCCGCGCAGGATGGAGGCGGTCAAGGCCGGCATGACGACGCCGCTGTCATGCCCCGCCGACGCTCGATGAGCGGCGGATGAGCACTCACTGCTGCGGCGCGTTGCCCGCCGACTCGACGTTCTGCGCGAGCGTCTGCGCGGGCGCGTCCGTGCCGCCCGGCAGATCGCCAATCACGAGCCGGGGCACCGTGGTGCTGCCCGATTCCCGGCGGCGCACCGGCGCATCGGCAAGATCGGTCCAGGTCGGGTTCGGAATTTCGCCGAACAATTGCCTCAGACGCTCGCCCCACGTACGGTTGATCATCTGGTAATACGCGCTGTTGTTGTCGAGCGTGGCGAAGCGCGTAACGCGCAGCGCGTCTTTTTCGTAGACCAGCAGATCGAGCGGCAAACCCACCGAAAGATTGGAGCGCAGCGTCGAATCCATCGAAATGAGCGCGCATTTGGCGGCTTCGTCGAGCGGCGACGCCGGCGTGATGACACGGTCGATGATCGGCTTGCCGTACTTCGACTCGCCGATCTGGAAATACGGCGAAACGCGCGTCGATTCGATGAAATTGCCCGCCGCGTACACCATGAACAGGCGCGGGCCCTGGCCCTCGATTTGTCCGCCGAGGATGAAGCTGCAATTGAAGTCGACGCTGAATTCCGCAAGCGCGAGCGCATCGCGCCGATGCACTTCGCGCACCGCATCGCCGACGATGCGCGCGGCTTCAGCCATCGTCGCGCAGCTATAGAGCGTTGGCGCGCCGTGGTCGGCGGGTTCGGAGAGCAGTTGCGTCACCGCTTGCGTGAGGGCGAGATTGCCCGCCGCGAGCAGCACGATCACGCGCTCGCCGGGCTGCTCGAAGACGGCCATCTTGCGAGCGGCGCTGACGTGGTCCACGCCGGCGTTGGTGCGCGTGTCGGACAGGAACACGAGGCCCTCGTCCACGCACATGCCCACGCAGTAAGTCATGTCGATGTTTCCAGAATCAAAAGCAAAGCGTCATTGTACTAATCGCGCCTGCGCGACGCATCGTGCGTGTGCGCATTTACGGTATTTGTGTTTAACGGCATGTCCGGGCGCTGCTTGAGTGTCTTCCTGACACCCGCGTGCGTTTCGCATTTTCGCGCTAGACTCGGCGCTTGTTCGCGCTCCTCCGCACTGCCCTTTCATGCAAGAAGATTTCCTCGCCGACGCCCTCCTCGCCGGTCTCGCGCGCCCGATCGTCTTCCTCGATCTCGAAACCACGGGCAGCGATGCGACCGTCGATCGCATCACCGAAATCGGCGTCGTGGAAGCGAGCACGGCAGGTATCGAACGATGGAGCGTGCTCGTCGATCCGGGCGTGCCGGTGCCGCCGTTCGTCTCGCGCCTGACCGGCATTGAAGACGCGATGCTGCGCGGCCAGCCTACCTTCGAATCGCTGGCGCCCGCGCTCGCGGAGCGGCTGCACGGCAAGCTTTTCGTCGCGCACAACGCGCGCTTCGACTACGGCTTTCTCAAGAATGAATTCCGCCGCGCGGGCATCGCGTTTCGCGCGGATACGCTGTGTACGGTGCGGCTGTCGCGTGCGCTCTTTCCGTCGGTGGAGCGGCATGGGCTCGATGCGCTCATCGCGCGGCTCGATCTCGCGCCCCTCGGACGTCATCGCGCGCTCGCCGACGCCGATCTTCTCTGGCAGTTCTGGCAGAAGATCCACGAGTTGTATTCGCAAGAGCTTGTCGATGCCGCCGTGAAAACGCTCGTCAGACGCGCGAGCCTGCCCGCCGCGCTGCCCGAGGGCGCGCTGGACGCGTTGCCTTCCACTCCCGGCGTCTATCTCTTTCATGGCGACGACGACGCGCCGCTCTATGTCGGCAAGAGCATCAATCTGAGGCAGCGCGTGGCGGCGCATTTTTCGGGCGATCATCGGCTCGCGAAGGACTTGTCGATATCGCAAGCGATACGCCGTATCGAGTATCGCGAGACGGTGGGCGAACTTGGCGCGCTGCTGCTCGAAGCGAAGCTCGTCAAGGATCTGCAGCCGGTCCACAATCGCCTGCTCAGGCGCGCGTCGGCCACGTGCGCGTGGCAATGGCTGCCGGGCGCGCCCGCGCCGGTCCTCTTGCGAGCGAACAAGCGCGACCTTTCGCGCGAGCCGCACTTGTTCGGCGTGTTCGCGTCGCGCGCGAAGGCTCACGCTTTCATGCGTCATTTCGCCGACGAGCACAATCTCTGTCATGCGACGCTCGGCCTCGAAAAAGCGCCGCCGGGACGCATGCGCGGCTGCTTCGGCTATCAGCTGAAGCGCTGTCTTGGCGCGTGCGCGGGTGCGGAAACGCTCGCGGATCACGCCATGCGCGCACTCGAAGCGCTCGATGCTGCGCGCGTCGTGCGCTGGCCGCACGATGGACCCGTCGCTATCGCCGAGCGCGATGCGGAGACGGATCGCGAGGCGTGGCACGTGATCGATCGGTGGTGCTATGTCGGCACGTGCGCGACGCGTGAAGACGTCGCGACGCTGCTCGCCAATGCGCCCGAACTGCGCCCTTTCGACTCCGACGTGTACGCCCTGCTCGCGAGGCGCTTTGCATCGGGACAACTCGAATGGATCGCCTGCGATGCGCGGCCTGCGTTCAGTCTCGTGGTGCAGGAAGCGCTTCCTGCGACGGCTGCATCGTATGAAAAACGTGCTGCACCGCGCCGACGGGTCATCTCCAACACTAGCGCGGAACAACTCGCGTTGCTCGTTTAAGCTACGCCGCCGTTGGCGCGCAAGATCTGACCGTTGATCCAGCCCGCGTCCGCGCCGACGAGGAACGCCACCACCGATGCAATATCGTCCGGCTGACCGAGCCGTTCGAGCGGCGGCATCCT
>Ga0308173_10000069_pt1 | contig 33805 bp, 47 predicted proteins | sample PhyPR1_FD_203716 | JGI IMG/M metagenome (GOLD analysis project Ga0308173, IMG submission 203716) | Soil microbial communities from UC Gill Tract Community Farm, Albany, California, United States - DLSLS.P.R1 | ecosystem: Environmental > Terrestrial > Soil > Agricultural land | place: USA... | reverse complement strand
AATGGCCTTGCTCAGCTCGTCGAGGAAGATGTCCTCGTTCATGTTGAAGGCTCCAGACTTTCCGAATGGCTTGTTGCTGTTGTCAGAGTCAGTGCTGTCGTTGGAGCTGTCCGAACCTTCCGAAGAAGAATCGGCGTTGTTGCCCTGCGCCTGGGCAACCTGCTTCTCCAACTGCTGGATGTACTGAATGACCTCAGGCGGAAGCTGAGCGACATTCAGCGCGGGCGGCGCACCCTGACTGCCCATCATCTGGGCGATCCCCATGCCCGCCCCACCGAGCTGGGAGGGCATCCCCTGCTGGGCGGTCGGACCGGGGACCTGCGGGCCACCGGTGGGCATCCCGGGGTTCTGCGGGTTCGGACCCTGCGGGGCCATGCCCATCGGCGGCTGCTGCGGGGCACCCTGGCCGAACGGCATCGCACCGACCGACTGCGCGGCGGGCGGGGCACCGAACTGCGGGGCCTGCTGCTGCTGCTGGAACGGCATCGGCTGCTGGGCACCGAAGTTCTTCTCGAACTCCTCGTCGTCCAGCACCAGGCCGAGCGCCTTGGCCAGGATGACGTCGTCGAAGTCCTCGTCCCGCTTCTTCAGCCCCTCGGGGAGGTTCTTCTCGCCCTTGGACGAGGTCTCCTCCACCTTCTTCGCTCCCTTGTCGTCGAAGGTGCTGGCGGACTTGCCCTTGGCCTTGCCCGCCTTGCCGGTGACGTCCTGGGCGGAGGTCTTCTGGGTGCCGGAGATGGTCCCGCCGGGGCCGATGTCGCCCGCACCGTCGTTGACCACGTGCTCGTCCACCACGTCGGCCGGGTCGCTGCCGTGGAACTCATCGGCGCAGGACTCGTCGGTCTTGCCACCGCGAGCCTTGGAGAACAGGTCGTTGACGTCGAGGCGCTTGGCGATAGAGATCAGCGCGTGCTGATTCGCTCCCCGGTCGACAAGGGAGACCTCGTCAATCGCCATATCGGAGAGCTGCTTGATGACTCGCTTGCTCATGTGTGTGGGTCCTCCCCATTGGTCGAGACAACCCTGACCGGGAATGGCCAGGGCGTCTCGACTCGTCGGAATGTCAGTCGGACTGCGACATGTGGTGGTGCAGTGCCGCAGCACCTGCCAGGAAGGACGCACCAGCACCACCGGCGGCGACCTTCTTGCCGGTGCTCAGGCTGTTGAAGCCATTCGCCGCCTTGCGCGCCTGAGCGACGACGTTGCCCGCGTGGTAGGACGCCGCGCCCTGCACCATGCGGTGGTTCAGGGGGTTGGTCACCGCGTGCGCGACGTTCCCGGCGTGGTAGGAGGCGGCGCCCTGACCCATCCGGAACGCCTTCTGGCCTTCCTCCGCCAGGCCCATCAGGGACTTCTCCACACCCTCGTTCTTCTCGGACTTGGCAGCGCGGATAGCCTGCTCGGCCGACTTGCGGGAGGACGCCTTGACCGCACCCACGCCAGCGCCGATGGCTCCACCCAAAATCGCAGGCTTCATGACGCCCGTGGCCGCTCCGAGGGCTGCACCCTTGACACCGCCGTAGTGAGCACCCGTGACAGCGCCGCTCACCGCACCCAGGCCAGCACCGATCCCTGCACCGACCTTGAAGCCATGCTTGGTCTCGCGCTCCAGCTTGGAGACGTCCTCGCGGGCCTTGGAGAAGATCGCCTCGACGTCCGTGGAGACGGTGTCGTTCTTCTTCAGACTCTCGTGGCGGGACTTCATCTGGCGGTAGGAGCCGTAGGCACCCAAGGCCAGACCGGCACCAGCCGCGCCGAGGCCGATCTTGGTGCCGAGTCGACCGGCGTGCTCCAGCTCCTCACCGGCCTTCAGTGCATCCCGACCCCGAGCTTCGATGTTGTAACCCCGATTGACGTTCTGGCCGCCCCGGTTGACCAGGTGGTTGGCCAGCTTCTCGTGGTCACGGCCGGTCAGGAACGCACCGCCCGCAGCCTTGTGGTCGTGGCCCAACCTCCGGTCGGAGTCGCCCGTCAGCCGCAGCCCCATGCCCTCCTCGACCACCCGACGCCCGTGGAGCTGAAGCTCCTGACCGATGTGCTTGGCGCCGTCCGAGAGGTGCGCCGTCGCCGCGCCCGAGCCGAGCAGTGAGGCGCCCACGACGGCGGAGAAGCGACCGTCCCGGGACCGCTTGTGCTTGCCCTCGTCGTAGGTGCCCCGCGCCTTGGCGAAGACCTCGTCTGCGCTGTTCATCTTCCTGACCCCTTCGTTGAGGATTCCGTCCCCGTCGCCATCACGAGGGGTGGTTGGCTGTGCCTTCTTCTGGCTCTGGTGCATGACGTGCTCGGCCACCGCCGTCGCGGCGATCCCCCCGGCGACGATGGGGAAGGCCGCCTTCTCCTTGGCGTAGCCCGCGACCGTCCTGATCTTCTTGCCCGTGCTCAGCCCCTTCAGGGCGGGCATGACGGCGTTCTTGGACTCCTTCCACGCCGCCGAGGCACCCGCCGCATCCGCCAGCGCCGCCACACCCAGGCCACCCTGGGCGATCTTGTGCTGGGCGTCCTGGGACGGGTGGGTGAAGGACTTGACCACGTCCTCCTCGCGCTTCGCCCGGTGGTGCGCCAGGGCAGCCGCCCCCAGACCGGCAGCGGCGACCCCGGCACCGGCCAGGGCAACCTTGCCCCCGGCGTGGCGCAGGGTCAGCGCGGCGTCCTCCGGACCCTTCATGGCCAGCGCGGCGGAGCGGTGCCCAAGCGCGTGACGCATGTAGTCGATCTTCTTGTCGGTGGGTGTGACGGCGTGAGACAGCGCCCTGTTGTGGTTGGCCAGCGCGGTCTGCTCCTCGCGCTTGCGTTCGAAGGTCTTCGCCGTCTGGTGCCCGACCGCACTCATCGCACCGCCGGTGGCGGAGGTAGCGGCCCCGGCAGCCAGCAGCCCACCGGCGACGAACTTGCCCGCCTGGCCCCGCTTGTGCTTGGACTCGTCGAAGGACTTGGTCACCGGGGTCTTGGGCTTCACTGGCTTCTTCCGGCCGTTGTACAGCCCGACCGCTGCACCACCCGAGCTGCCCAGCGCACCACCGATGGCACCGCCGATACCTGCCCCGGTGGCGGCGTGGTGGGAGAGCGCGCCGATGCCCGCGCCAATCGCCGCACCGGTGATCGCGCCTGCCCCACCGCCGACCTGGCCGAGGGCGGACGCCTGGCGGGACTGCGCCGGGGAGATCGACAGGTTGTCCAGGCCGTGCTTGATCTTCTTGCCCGTCCCGTTGAGGAACTTCTCGATCTCGTCGTTGTTCATCGGGTCAGTTCCGCTCCAGAGATGTCGAGGTCGCTGACCTCTCCGATGGGGCGTCTCCTGCCGACGCCATGTACGGAGAACCCCTTCCAGTCGCCGGACTTCACCGACTGCCACGCGTCGTCGTCGTTGACCTTGAAGCCGACCCACCAGCCGACCGGAGTGGACGAGGAGAGCCCCATCTTCTCGATCTTCTCCGGGGTGACCACGAAGGACTCGATGAGGTCGGCGGCGTGGTAGGGCCGGTCGTTCTTCTCGATCACGTTGCCGTTCGCGTCCACCCGGCGATGCATGGCACCGCCGACTCGGGACTTGTGCACGTAGTCGTAGGCGGCCTTCTCCAGCTCCCCGATGGTGATGTAGTCACCCTGGAGGTCGACCACCGGGTTGCCGTTCTTCTCCACGATGGAGGCCCAACCGAACACCTGGCGCTTCTCGTCGTTCACGCCGGTGATCGAGCCGGTCATGTCGATGTCCCGCTTGTCGATCTCGTGAGCGAGGCGGTCCTGGTAGTGCAGCGTGCCCACGGCACCCTTGCGCCTGATGGTGGTCTGGGCGTCCGTGCCCTTGCCGGGGTTGGGCGTCCGGACGACCGCGTTGTACGGGTCGCCGCCGAGGAACTCGTGGAAGTCCTGCTCACGGGTCGTGGAGCGGACGTCCTTGGCGTGCTGCTGCTCCAGCAACGCCCGGTTGTGCATCGTCTCGTACGCCGCCTTGCCGTGGTGACCGGCCATCGCGGTGGCGACACCGGCCCCCGCCGCCAGGGCAGCCGTGCGACCGCCTGAGCGGGCCAGGGTGCGCAGGAGCACCCGGCGACCCTCGGAGGTGCCGCGCAGGCGACGGACCACGTCCAACGTCTCCTGGGAGGCTCCCCGGACCGCGTGCCCGGTGGCCAGGCCCGCCGCACCGCTCAGGCCCGCCACGGTGGCGTGGGTGGCCGCACCGGCGAAGGACGAGAAGCGCCCGTTGTCGTCTCGCTTGTAGGAGCGGGGGTACGTCGGCACCTCGCTCTTGCGCTTGGCCACCGGGACCTGGGGACCCCGGGTGTCCATCACCGCGATCTTCTTGGGCTTCTTCACGCCGCTGTTGCCGGGCACATGAACGTCACTCGCGCAGGGGCCATCCTTGGCGACGGTCTCCCAGGTCGCGCCTTCGCCGTAGAGGCTCTTGCAGAGAGTGACGAAGTCCGGGTCCGCAGCCCACGCAGCCCGCACAACGTCCTCATATCGCATGTGAGGAGCGTCAGCGAGAAACGATCAGTTGTCCCCGCTCAGCGGAGGATCATGTCCTTCGCCTCAGAGACCAGCCGGGCCAGGTGCTTGTCGCCCTTGTCCTCGTACCTGGTGGTGCGGGTGATGATCCCGCCCCGGAAGGTCTTGTCCAGCACGATGGTGCAGCGGCAGTTCGGGTGCACCGGGGGCACGATCAGCTTCTTGATCCCCCGGTCCTTGCCCCGCTCCGTCTTCGGCGGCGGGAACAGCACGGCGAACCGGTCCAGGACGGGCACGGCCACCCCGTCCATCGGCGCGCAGACCTCGCAGACCCGCTCGTCGATGGCGGTCACCCAGACCTTGCGGGCCGAGGTGGGGATGATCCCCTGGCCGATCCCCTCGGCGAACACCATCTGGCGGCCGAAGTTCAGCGCCGAGAAGGTCTGCACCCGGGCCATCACGTCGGCCCGCTGCTCCAGGTATCGCTCGGCCAGCCCGCGCAGGTTCATGCTGCGGGTGACCTTCTTGCCGCTGGCGTAGTTCTCTACCGACTGTGCGGATCGTGGGTCCAGGCCGTAGAGGTCCTTGGCGCGCTGAGCGAGCGCACTGGCGGGCATTCGCTTGTTGAGCCACTCAGGGAGGGACCGAGAGATGGCCAGTGCGGACTGGGCACCGTAGTCGCGGGCCACTTCTTCGGCGTACTTGCGCGCCCAGTGGTCAGCGATGCGGAGAGCCGAAGCCCGCTGGATGACGTCGAGGTCGAGGGAGTGGACCATCGACTGGCGACCCAACTGGAGCATCCCGGCCAGGATCGGAACCATCGGGGTGCTGAAGACGTCGATGAACGTCTTGCTGATCTCACGCTCGAATGCTGCACGGTCGAATCGACCATCTCGCTCCCAACCCTTGGCGAGCTTCAGCCAATCGCGGCCCTTAGCAGCCAGTACAGCAGCCAGTGTCAAGACCACTACTGCTCGTATCGCGGTGCGCTCGTGCTCGGTGGGCTGGCCGACCGCGTGGGCCTGCACCGCCATTCCACCGGGCACGAGCACCCGCTCCGGGTTGAAGTCGTTGAGGTCGACCGCCGGGCCGAGTGGGTTCGTCATCTACCTCAGTCCCAGTTCAGCCCGTGCTCGCGGCCGAAGTTGTCGATCTCCTCGTCGGACGGGGTGGTGTCCCGGCCGCTCCCTCGCTTCAGGCCCTCCGCGAACAGGTCCTCCATGTGGGCACCGGTGCGACTGAAGAAGGCGTCGTTGCTGCGCCTGCCGTGGGCCTTCAGGGTGTCGATGGTCTGGGCCACCTCCACCCCGGCGTCCTCGGGTGACCGGCCCGCCGTGATGGCCGCGTACAGCGCCCTCGCCGCCGTCTCCGGGTTGCCCTGGGCGTCCTGCTTCAGGCGTGCCGGGACGAAGGAGGTGGGGGCGCTGGCCGTCGTCGTCTCCCCGGTGTCACGAACCGGCTCCACCCCGGCCGACCGTTCGGCAGCCTGACGGCTCTCGTTGGAGAGGATGTTCGCCAGGGTGGCATTGACCTGCCGGAACTGCTGGCCGATCTCCGGGTTGCGCCACGGCTTGTAGCTGGGGTCCTCCTCCATCCGCATCCGGTGGGTCGCCCAGAGCCGGACGGCGTTCATGTTGTCCTCGCTCCGCTCAGCCCACGCCCGAACGGCCGGGGACTGGTCGATGAGGTCCAGCGGGAGGTTCTCGTTCCCCCGAAAGGTCCGAGCCTCCTCCTCGGCGCGAGCCTGAGCACCCGCCTCCTCGTCGGAGACCTCCGGCTCCTCGTCCTCGTCCCGACCGGCAGCACCCAGGGTCTCCCAGTCGACCAGGAGTTGGCGGGCACCGGTAGCCTTGCCGGTGGTCTCGTGGGCGAGGTACTGGTCGCCCAGCTCGTCCACGAACGCCTCGCGGAATCGTGAGTCATTGGCCAGCTTGTCCCGCAGCCGCTTGTAGTCCGGGTGGGCGGTGAAGTTCGAGGAGGACTGGAGCATCTCCACGATCTCGTTGGCGTCGCTGCTGTCCGACTCGAACGGCAACCCCTGACTGTGCGCCTGCATGACCAGCCGCTTGGTCTGCCGGAGCATCTCGTCCACGTCGGCCCTGGCGACCTGCCCCTCGCGGGAGGTGTAGGCGGTGGGCTGGGAGACCACCGTCCCCGCCACCTCGTTGCCCATCGGCCGAGCCGTGGCTGGAGTCGCCGGGCGGGCACCGCCGTTGGCCGGACGGGTGGGCTGCGGTTGCGGAGTGGCTTGCCGCTGGCCGGTACGCCGGATGTTGTTGAGTAGGTCCTCCTGGAGCCGGTACCGGTCCATCGTGTGGTAGGCGTGCTTGCCCGACTTCGGGTCTTCCCAGAGGGACATCTCCCCGACCCCGGGCTCGGCCCAACCCCACCGGGCCCCGTGTGCGCGGGTGTTCAGCGGCGCGATGTAGCCGTCCTCGTCCGGCCGGTCGCCCTGGTTCTCCAGGTCGGGTGCGTTGAGGCCGAACCGGGACAGCGGCTCGTGCCAGGTACGCAGGTCGCTGTTCGGGTCCTTGACCCCCTCGCCCTTGCGCGGGTCGACCACCCAGGTGGGAAACTTCATCCGCAGGTCCTGCATGGCGGCCCGGTAGCCCTGGGCGTTGAGCTTCAGCGCCTTGTCGGCGCCCACCACGTTGGGGTCGTCGATCTCCTTGTTCTTGATCGCGTCCAGCGCCTTGGTGTACCGGCGCACCATCCCGCCACCAGCGAAGCCCCAGCGGTGCCCCCAGTGCAGCGCCTTGGGGTTGAACTCCATCGTGAAGACGCCGTTGTTGGAGACGACGGTGGCGCGGGTGGCCCCAGTACGCATCGCCATCCGGATGTCCTCGGGGGTGAGCCCGCCGTAGGCCCGGGACCGGACGTAGGAGCCGCCGCGCATCTGCGGGAGCTTCTTCAGGTTGAACGGCGTGTACCAGTCGTCGGAGTAGCCGGTCGCCATGCTGACGACCTTGCCGTCCTTGTCCAGGATGAAGCCGTGCGAGGGCGTGGTGGAGCCCAGCTTCAGCGAGGTGAGGTACTCCGACCGGGTGGGCAGCGCGTGCTCGTGCACCACCATGTCGTTGATGAGCTTCATCTCCAGCGCCCGGGTGCTCTCGCCACCAACCCGGCCCTTCTGGGCCACCTCGGGCCAGTCCTCCGGGGCGTGCTCCTGGCCGGTGTACCGGTAGGTGAGCTGGCGCAGCTTGCCGCCGAAGGCGCGGGACGCCTGCGGGCCGATGATGTTGACCATGTGGGCGAAGGCAGCCGCCTGCACCGCCGCCGGGGAGCCACCGGAGAGGGCGGCGATGGTGGATGCCGTGGCCGACATCTTCTTGCCCCAGGTGGTCTCGTTCAGGATGTTGTTCAGACCCTGGGTGACCCCGCCGACCTTGGCCGCCTGCTCCGGCGACATGCCCGCGATCATCCCGATGTTGATCGCCTGGCCACCGGCGTGCACCGGGTTGTCCGGACCGACCGGGGTCATGAAGTGGACCCGCTCGCCACCGGTGTAGTCGACGTCGGGCAGATTCCCAGCCTTGGGGATCTCGATCCGCTTCTGGCCGTCCGGGGACTGGATGACGTACTGGATGCGCTGCTTGTCGCGCGGGTCGTTAGTGCGGGCGAACAGGTCGTTGTGCATGTCCGCCGTGCGCTGCCACACGTCACGGGCGTGGTCGGCGAAGTTGCCCTCGGGCAGCTCCACCCCGTGGTGCATCTTCAGGCCCATCGCCCGCCTGCGACGCTCGTCCTCGTCGTGCGGGACTCCCTCGGGGAAGTCGCGGCGGAACTGCTGCCGCAGGAACTCCTTCGGGTCATCGACGTTCCGGCTGTAGGTGCGGGGGCCGCCCTCGACGTTCTGGGACTTGGGGCCGACGTACCGGGCGAACCGGCCGTGCTCACGGACCCAGTAGCCCTCCTTGTCCCAGCGGCGCTGGTCCTTCTTGGTTGCCTTCTGGATCTCCTCCAGCCGGGTGGCCAGGTAGTGCTTGGTCAGGCTCTTGCGGACCTGCGCCAACTCCTGGTGCATGAGCTTGTCCACGATGGCCTGGATCTGACCCTGGTGGTAGTGGGCCATCTCCTGGAAGGTCTCACCCAGGTAGATCTCCATCGCCAGGCGGAAGACCGGATCGTGGGCGTGCGCCATGTACTGCGCGTACGCCTGGTCGTAGAGGGAGGTCTGCTCCGTGGGCATCAGAACTGCTCCTGGTTCTGGTCGTCACCGGAGCCGTCGCTGCCGGGGTCTTCCTCGCTGTTGGGGTCCTGCCCCATCGACTGCATCTGCATCTGCTGTTGGGCCATCTGCATGGCCTGCGACTGCTGGTTGACCTGCTCCTGGTAGTACGCCGTCTCGGGGCTCTTGGGCGGCAGCTTGGCCGCCTTGCGCAGGAAGTTCTCCAGGTCCGGGTCGGGGAAGAACTGGGCACCGGCCTGGGTCATCTCGGCCATGAACGTGCCCAGCTCGGTCAGGTCGGGAGCGTCCACGTCGGACGGCATGATCTGCGGGAGCTGCTGGAGCTTCCACCCGTTGAGGGCGAACAGCCGGGGGATCTCGTGCCGGTTGAAGACGTTGGCGATGGCCGTGGCGAAGCTGTTCAGCGAGGACCGGAAGATGCCGGTCTTGTCGGTGTGCAGCGCGTAGGAGCCCTGACCCTCGTGCCCGACCAGGATGAAGTCGGCCAGCACCGTCATCAGGATGCGCTGCTCGTACCGCTCGATGATCGCGTTGGTGTCGAAGGTGCGCCCGCCGCCGGAGGCCAGCAGGCTGAAGTCGTACTCCGGCTGACCCTGGCCGGTGGTGGTCTGCGTGTACGACAGGGGCATGACGATGCCCTCCTGCTCGTCACGCCGGATGGAGCGGACCATCTTCTTGAACGCCTGGAGCGTCTGGTAGTCGCGGCTCCCGGGCGGGGCGTTGAACAGCTCGACCGGCACCTTGGCGATGGGCATCCCGGCCAGGTCACGCTCGACGCCGATGGCCTCGATCTCCTCGATCCGCTTCTTGAAGAACCACGGCCGGTAGGCGTTGCGGAGGATGGAGAGGCCCTCGGGCGAGCCCTTGTGTAGCGCGGTGCGGAACAACAGGCTCTTGCGGATCGGGATCGTCGTCTGCTTGTAGTCCGGGGGAGCGAGCTGCACCATCGCCTGGATGCCGCCCTCGTCGTCAAACTCCCAGCGGAGCAACGTCTCCTGAGCCCGGATCGGCACCTTCCGCCAGCCGATCAGCCCATCGGTGTACTTGGAGCGCAGCGAGGATGAGCGGACCTGTCCGATCCGGCGCTTGTAGACGACTTCGTGCCAGCTCCAGCCGTAGACGAGCATCGAGAGGATCTCGCTGACCATGTCGTCCCAGGTGTGGGACATGTCGTCCATGCACTGCTCGACGAACCATGCTGCTTGCTGATCCTCATACGAGCTGGAAGCCGGGTCGACGCGCCAGGTGACGTTGCGCAGCAGCTTGTCGATGGCCCACAGCAGGGAGCCGATGATGGGGTCGTTGAGCGACATCTCCCGGTAGACCGCGATGGACTTGCGTCCGCGCAGGGCAGGGAGGAACTCGTCGTCAACGTAGCCGCCCCAGCGCCGGAGACCGGTGTTACCCAGCTCCGCCATCGGGGTGGCAACGTTCTCCGCCAGGTCGGGGATGCCGCCCGGACCCTCGGGCACACCGTCGATCTTGAAGGGAGAAGTCACCACATGATCGTCACCGAGGGGTGAAGACGTGTCTGTGCATGTGTTGCCTAGCTACGCACTGGTAAGATAGGCAGGTTCAGAACCGATAGGAGGAACGCATGGAACCAGCGGACTTCGAGTACGGTCTCGAAGGTCTGAGGCTCGTGCAGTTGGGCGTCATGTGGCTCCGCGAGCTGGAGCACCAACAGAATCCCGTCTTGGTCGGAGAGGTCCTGTCTCAGTACATGGGTTGGGAGTCTCAGGTAGACCAGTGGCGCGAGAAGCTCACGCAGCACGACCCACTGCCGACAGCCCTCGCAGACATCAACGAGAACCTGCTCTACATCGCTGACAAGTTCACCAAACTCTGAACACACGAAAGCCCCCCGAGGATGTCCAAGTCCTCGGGGGGCTTTCGCTTGCTGCTGGTGCAGTCAGGTTCCCCCTCTGGTGTCCGGTCCAGAACCCAGAGCAAGACTGCGATTACCCGTTAGTTCGTCCAAGCTGGTGGTATCTGACCACCGTGCCCGCGCCCCCGGCCGACCAGGGATCCTTTCGTGGTTGCCCGGGGGCAGGGAAGACGTTACAGGCCCAGGTCCCAGCCGGGAGCCACAGGAGGTACCGAAGCCACGGTCTCCGCGTAGGCACCTTGTGTCAGTGACGACACGCCCATGTCCCTGATCCCGATCTTGCCGCCGATGTTCGACCAGGGGCTCGTGGGCGCGTAGGCGTCGGTGACCTTGTCGTCGGTCATACCCTCGCCCAGGCGCGGCATGGTGACCGGGGCGGCGAACTTGACCCGGCGACCACTCTTGCGCCAGGCGAGTGCGAAGGACGCGATCTCGTCGGGCAGGTGGCTGTCCACGCCCAGGTTGTAGATCGACTCGTGGCTGGCGAACTTGTGGGCGGTGTAGGCGCTGGTGATCCTCGGCGCCTCCACCAGCCCCCGCTCCACCGCCGCGATGTACTCGGTGAGCATCTCGTCGCGCTGCCGCCCGGAGAACAGGAATGCCTGGCTGCGCCGGTCGATGTAGTCGTTGACCACGCCGCCCACCCCGGTGCCGTCGTGGATGCCGCGAGCGTGGTACCGCTCCATCCACTCGTTGTACCAACCGACCATCACCGGCCAGGGGAATCGCTGCCCGCGCTTGTAGGCGACCAGTTGCAGCTTCTCCTGGTCCGTCCGCCACACCGAGATGACCGTGAAGTCCTGCTCCTTGGCCCAGTCCGCCGCGATCACGTAGTCGCCGGTGTACGCGGGCTCCTCGAACACGTAGGACTCGACCACGTTGTTCTTGCGGATGATCGGGCTCTTGATCGTCCCGTCCGTCGCCTTCTCGTGATCGGTGTCGACGAACATCGCCTCGACCGCCGCCGTGTCGATGGCACGGTTGCCGACCGAGGGCTCCTGGAGGTCGTACTCGACGCTGAACATGTGCGCCGAGACTTCCTGCTTCTTCCGGTTGATGAACTCCCAGGAGAGCCAGCCGTCAATGGGGTTCGCCGTCTCGCGGTAGCACCACCGGTGGACCGGCCAACCCATCTCCTCGGCACGGACGAGGATCTCCGACATCGTCCCGTCCGGCACCTGGTGGGTGCTCGACATGACCGTCTGGGTGTCCAGCCCACGACCGGGCATCGGCTGACCCATCGCGGAGTCCAGGATGGACAGCAGCATGACGTCGATCTCGTCCAGCCGGAGCCGCTGGGGGTGCGGACCACGGACGGTGCGCTCGGACGCGGTGAGCGGGCGAACGAGGGCGTTGTTGGTCAGCTTCAGCTTCGTCGCGTGGTCGCTCTTGACCATGTGCCGGGGAGCCATCCGCCAGTCCCAACCCTCACGCATGGCCGCCGCGATGTTGTTGGACTGCTCCAGCGAGCCACCCAGCAGGTTGATCTCAGCACCGAGGAGAACAGCCTCAGTCAGCGCCAGGTAGGCAAGGGTCCGACTCTTGCCACCCATACCCCGCGAGCCAACCCAGACGGAGACAGGAGCGCGTGCGAAGTACGCCTCGGACAGGGCAGCGAACGGCGTGGAGTGCTCTGGGCAGACCGGCGTCCTTGGGATCGTCACACCCCAGAGGATCTTGATCAGCTCGTACAGCTCGTCGTCCGTCTGGGGCGGACGAGCGATCTGGAGTGTGGTGTCCACCGGTCACTCGATGGTCTGGCCGCCGAAGTCCTTGCTGGCTTCCTCCAGCAGGTGGTCCACCGTCTGTGCCACCGGGCCGGGGAGGTGAGCCTTGGCGGCGGCGAAGGCAGCTTCCTCGGCCTCTCGGATGCGCTGCTGCTCGGCAGCAAGGTCGGCAGGGTTCTTCTCGTTGGTCACCTGGAAGACGCCGAGTGCCGTGAGAGCCCCGGTGGCGACCGCAGCGACGGCGGTCCCTATCGAGAGGTGCCCACCCTCCGCCACGAGCTGGAGGATGGGTGTGAGGCCAGCGGCGACCACACCACCGATCCACGCCTTGCGGGACTGGGTGCTGAAGAAGGTCTCGATCACGTACCTAGAGGACCAAGACCGGGGTGAGTTGTCTCAGCCGAGAGGGGTCTGGCCACCGTGCACGATGCGGGCCAGGTCCAACCGCTCGCGGCGCTCCCAGGAGAGGTCGGCCTGGAGGTCGGCGATCTGCGCGGTGTGCTCGGCCTGCCCCTTCAGGAGCTTCTCCTGGCCGTCGATGATGCGGTCGATGTCGTCGCGCAGATTGGTCTGGTGCCCGTTGGACACCTGGTCGCGCACTTCCTGGGTGGTCTTCAGACCCTTGTGCATCCGGTTACCCAGAAAGCCCAGACCCGCCGCCATCACCGAGCTGCCGCCCGTGATCAACGCCGTCATGGTGGCCGAGTCAAGACTCACGCTTGATCCCCTGCTCTCGTTCGTACCGATCCCATGTAGGGATGCAGCCGGACGGGGAGTAGATGACCCCGCAGGGGACGCACACCGTCCATAGACACTGGTCCGTGGAGCAGTGAACCGCAGTCGGCTTGACGCACCTTGGGCAGTTCAGCTCCACGGACCGAGAGTGCCTGTGGACTAGCTCGATGTCCTTACGCGGCGGCTGCCTCAGACACGTCCGTGCTGGACGGCACAGGCGGCAGCGGGACCGCAGAGGGTGCCGTCTCCGGGACCGGAGGGGTGGCCTGTTCCTCCAGGAGTTGCACCTGGATGGTCAGGATGGCGTTCTCCCGGTGCAGGTCGGCGAGCTGCTGGGTGAGGAGGGCGATCACACGGTCGGCCGGAACTTGCTTCACTTCTTCATCCCCTTACGGTGTCAGAGCCTTGACCTGTGCCCACAGCGTGGCCAGCACGCCGAGCACGTCGATCTGCCCGTTGACGATGCAGTCGGTGGGCAGCTCGCTTTGGACGAAACCACGCCGGTTGGCCGCTGTCTTGCGTGGGGTGGCGGCCTTGATCTCGGTCGCCGTGCTCAGCGCGGTGTCGGTGCCCACCACCGGCGAGGCGACCGCGCAGGAGCCGGTGACCACCACATCCTTGGTGTAGGTGAACTTGGTGGCGTCCCAGCCCAGGTTGTTGGTGCCGTTGCCGATGCCACCCGTGGTGCCGTAGATGACCGTGCCGAAGCCAGCCTGGTACCCGACGTAGTAGTTGAAGTCCTGGTCCTCGCGCAGCCACAGGGTGTTGTCGTGCAGCACCACCTCACCGCGTGCGGAGAGCGACCCCTGCACCTCCATCGGGCTGCTGGAGACCACCGTGCCGTTCTTGGCCTGGAGGTACAGGTTGATCGTCTGCGGGGTGCCACCGGCCGTCACGTAGGCCGAGAGGGTGCTGTGTGAGCCGATGTCCACGTAGGTGCCCGGGTGCCCCGTCGCACCCGAGCCGTACTTGTTGAACTCCGAGAGCGAGGAGCTGGCGGTCGGCGTGGTGATCGGGTTGGCCGCGATGTACTCGGTGACCGCCGCGTAGATCTCCTCGGCCAGCGGCGCCCGCCCGGGAGCCCCCGGTGCACCGGTGGATACGGTGCCGGGGGTCCCGTCCGGGTTGTACGGCGTCTCCAGCCGCTGGTTGATGCGGACGCTGCTCACGTCAGCCTCGGAACCCCAGCTTGTAGAGGGCGGACGCGGTCAGCGGGCCGATGTCCTTGCCGTCGCTCTTGATGCCCATCCGCTTGCACAGCTCGGCGAGGAAGGCGGACGTCTGCGGCCCGTATGACGGCGCGACCGGGGAGATGTGGCAGTAGGCCGGGAACATCCGGTTGCCCCACTCCTGGAGGTGCTGGTACACCACACCGGTCGCACCCTGGGTGGCACGCCAGCCAAGCACGTTGAAGGCCGGAGCGGGCTTGGGGAGCGGCCGGGGTGGCACCGGTGACGGTGCGGGGTGGGAGATGACCGGCACGCCCGCCTTGCCGTAGCGGGCCAGCGCCGTCGCGTTGCCCTCGAAGGTGTCCAGGTCCACCTGGCCACCGACACCAGCGACCGCGCCCTTGTCCGAGTACTGCTTGATCGCCACAAAGGGCCAGAAGGGGACGTTGGGCACCGTGGCTGCGTCGTAGTCGTAGCTGGCCAGCCAGAGCCAGTAGTCGGCCTTGGCGACCGGCGTCCAGTCGAAGCCGGTGAGGGTGGACTTGTTGATGTACAGCCCCGGCTTCACACCCAGTCGCTGCTGGACGACGTTCAGCCAGGCCAGACTCCACTGCACCGGGTTGGGGTGGCTGATCTCCCAGTCCAGTGCGACCAGCTCGCCGGGGGCCAGCACGCCCACCGTGTCACAGAAGAAGTTGGCCTCGCTGGTGGGATCGCCACCCTGGGCGAAGTGGTACGAGCCAGGGGTGAGCCCCACGGCCTTCTCGTTGCGCCGGTTGAGGGCGTAGACGGGGTCGCGGAAGCCGGTGCCCTGGGTGGCCTTGTTGAAGACCAGTGCGACGCCCTGGCCCTTGACGATGGTGAAGTTCGGTGTGCCCTGGAAGTGCGAGATGTCGATTGCTCTCAGAGTCATGCCTTGACGGTCACGCAGACGAGAGGAGTTGTCACGGCCATACCTGCGTGGACCCCACGTAGGCCGCACTGACGGTGGTGGAGCCGAGGTAGAGCGCGGACGCCGCGACCGAGCCCACGTCCATATGCGAGGGCGGAGGGGGCGGCGGTGCACTGGACGGGATGGCCACCGCGTAGGACACACCGGTGGCAGCCGCAGGGCTGCTGCCCGTCTCACCGCCGTAGGTGCCCGCCGTCGAGACGATCTTGTACTGGTTCTCGACGGTCATGAACGGCGAGGTGGTGGCGGTCGTCTGTCCACCCTGCGTGTAGCCGGAGACTAGACCCACGTCGGGCTGTGCCGACGCCGAACGGTAGGCGTAGGTCCAGGCGAACACCGCGCCCGCCGGGACATTGGCGATGCTCGGCAGCGGCTCGGACGTGTTGCTCGCGGTGTCGACGTTGGTGGCGGTCAGCACCCCGGTGCCGGTCACCCCGGTCCACACGTCCATCTCAGCCACGCAACGTTGGGCGGCGTTGAAGGAGATGGTCACCGACCCGGCGGTGATGTCAGCAGAGGTGAGCTGCTTGAGCAGCAGCCAGGAGGAACCGTTGGAGCCGTTGCGGTCGACTGCCCCATTCGGGTAGGTCCAGCCTGAGGGAACGGACGCCAGGTCGACGGTGGAACTCAGCGACTGGGGAATGAGGACCGCGACGTTCCCGGCCTGCGCCCCTGCGGGGAAGGCGATGGTCAGCGAGGACGCGGTGGCGGTTCCCGCACCAGAGGTGGCACCGGTGGCGCCGACATAGGCGACCGTCATCTCAGCCCGCGATCACGTAGAGGGTGTTGGCGTCCTTGGTGGCCAGTGCCGCGTAGGCCGCCGCCGTCATGGTGACCACGGTCAGCTTGGTGATCGCCCGCGCCGTGCCCGGCTTGGTCTCGCGCACCGCCAGGGTGCCCATGCTCGCGGGCAGCCGGGAGAAGCCCAGCCCGCTCGTCGCCAGATGGCGCACCTCGATGTCGACGTCGGTGGTGACGCCGTCCTCCACGTACAGGCCGTAGTCCTCACCGGCGAGGGCACCGTCGCCGAAGTTGCTGTTGGACGTGCGCCCAACGGTGAGGTTGCGGATGCTGGCGTTCTTCGTGACACCGTAGGACTGAGCGGTGGCGGTGAAGTACACATCCGAGTAGCCGGTGCTGGCCGTGCCGTTGTTCAGCGACACCCAGTCCGCACCCTGGCTGTCGGTCAGCCCGAGCACGTAGATCCCGTGGTGGCCGTTCTCGGTGGCCCGGAACCCGGTGTACGAGCCGCCGAACACGTTGTTGATCCAGATGCCGTGGCTGCCGTTGTTCGCCGCGAGGATGTTGCTGGTCTGCGCCTCGGAGTGGTCGAAGTAGATGCCGTGCGTGACGTTGTTGACCGCAGCCAGATCGTCGTAGCGCACCTTGCGGGTCCGCAGCGAGTTGCGGAAGCCGTAGGTGCCGTTGCAGTCGACCACCTTCACCCGGCGGTACGTCTGCCGCTGGGCATAGGCGTCCGAGCACCCGAAGTGGGAGAAGCCGTTGCCCTGCGCCGCACGGACCTCGAAGTCCTCAACGACCAGATCCGAGCAGTGCACCAGGTACAGCGGGGTGACCGAGCCAGTCAGCCCGTTGTGCCGGTTGCCGTCCACGATGATGTTCCGCAGGGTCAGCCCGAAGTACTCCGGCGCCTCTGCGTTGGTCGGGCTCGACACGTTGGCGACACCACCACGAATGTTCCCCGATGAGAACATCGTGATCGCCGTCGTGCTCGGCTTGTGCAGCATGTACATGTTCGCCACGGTCTGGTATCCGCTGACGTTGGCGAACACCGTGGAGTCGATGACCAGCTTCTTGTCGATGCGCCCCTCCACCACCGAGTTGTTGTTCAGCGCGGTCTGGAGCGCGAGCGCGTCGATGGACTGTGTCAGCGCGGTCGCCGTGGGAAACACCGCCTGAGCTGCCGTCAGCGAGGCGAACCGCTCGCTCAGCGGGTGCAGGGTGCCGTCACCGACCGCGTCGGCCTGGGTGGTGCCGGTGTTGAACACATTCACCGGGCGGCCGGTCAGACTCACCGGCGAGGCAGGAGGGATGACCAGCGTCGTCCACGCCGTGTCGTAGTCGGTCGCGCTGTTCTTGGACAGCACCTGCCCCGAGGTGCCGCCTACCGGCACACCCTGGCCAGGGGCACCGGGGGCACCATCCGTGCCATTCGTGCCGGGGGCACCAGGAGCGCCATCCGCTCCGGGAGGACCCTGTGGGCCGGTCTCCCCCTGGAGGTAGAACGTGCCGCTGGCGATCTCCATCGGAGCGAGGTCGAAGATGTTGACGCTCGGAGCCTGCGCGACGTGGACCGCGATGTTGTACACGCGCCGTGAACCGAAGCCCTCGGTGACCTTGTAGGTCCAGTCTCCGGGGTTGATGTCCGGGTCGTCGGTGGCGGGCAGGTTGATGCTGAAGTATCCCGAGCCGTCCAGGTTGACCTGGAGCACCACAGGGACGATGAGGTCCTTGCTCAGCCCCGCCCGCAGGATGACCGGTGACGCCTCGAAGGTCAGGTAGCCGACGGCAGGCGTGCCGTCCAGGTTCACGTACGTGCCGTAGACCTGGACGGTGTTGAACTCAGCAGGCAGCGCAGACGTCACGTAGAGAGCCTGATCGAGATGTCACCCGTTGTCCTGCGATCACGGGCTGACGTAGCACACCTGGAGGAACGACAAGGTCTGGTCAAGGGTGAGGGTAGAGCCCGAGTCCTGCTGCACATAGAGCTGGAGGTAATCACCGGCGTTCAGAAACACCATGCCGGATGCGTTGAGGACGTAGGAGTGCACGTCCGAGTCGACCGGCGGGAGGAAGGAGGAGGGAAGACCGCCGCTGGCCGATCCGTTGAGCCACACCTGGCAGTAACGCATCGTGCCCAACCCGGCCTGCGCGGTGTTGTTGAACGAAGCCTGTCCGAAGACCATGTACCAGCCCGGCGTGACGCAGGTGATCTTGCCGGTCGCCGTGGTGCACAGCGAGGTGTTGGCCTTGTCGACGTGGTTGAAGGTGAGCAGCACGGGAGCGGCGCCCCCACTGGCAATCGACTGGGCGGTGGAGGTGCCGGAGATGGCCACCACGCGGGTGTCGGCGTAGCCCCGACCAACCACCGAGGTGGACAGGCTGCCCTGCACGGTGGAGCGCAGTTCACCGGTGACGGTCAGCGTGGTGACGGTCATCCCGTAGGAACTCAACGCCCAGGTCCCGTTCGTCCAGACGCGGGAGGCGAACTCGTTGTTGTCCATGATGACCTGGTTGCCGTTGTCCAGGCCGATCTGCAAGGGCACCGAGCTGTTGGCGTTGGCCGACCAGTTGACGTCGCCGGTGCTGGCGATGGTCAGCCCGCTGCCGTTGAGGGTGGCGCGGGAGGCGACGGTCAGCGTGCTGCCGACAGTGACTGCACCGGTGGTGGTGGCGGTGCTGGCGTTGAGGCTGGTGACCGTGGTGGCCCCGGCCGAGACGGTACCGCTGATCACGGCAGAGGCAGCGGTGACGGCAGCGGAGGCGTGCAGGGCCACCGCAGACAGGTCACCCACGCCGTCCCGCTTGGCGAGGGTGTTCGCCGTGGCCGTGGTGGCACCCAGCGCGGAGATGTTGGTGTCGACGTAGTTCTTGGTCGCCGCGTCCGCAGGCACAGCCGGGTCGACAAACTGGGTACGCCCCGCCGCGTCACGCTGGACGAGCGAGTTGGCCTGAGCCGTGGTCACCCCGGTGACGTTGACGGTGGCGGTGTTTGCACCGACCACCCCGACAGCGGTGTTGGACTGCGAGGAGGGGTCGTTGATGATGTTGGCCATCGCTGCGTCGAGCAGCTCGGGGGTGACGACGCGAACTCGGGTGGTCATCTCACGTACCTATCAGGTGTGGGCGAGCGGGTCGGCAGGATCGCGCTGGGGCACGGTGTCACTCAACGGGTGGATGAGAGTGGGGTCGAGCAGATCCAGAATCCAGCTCATGTCCTGCTGTGTCATTGGCACCGTGGGGATGCCGGTGCGCTGGAAGTTGTGCACCGTCTGCGTGTCGAACAGGTAGAACGCCACGTCGTCGGCGACCAGGTAGACCGGCGGGCTGCTGTTCTGCCACGGGCTCGGGTACGCGAGGATCATGCCGGAATGACGTCGTAGGAGTGCCCCGAGTGCACGATGGGGTTGGTCGCCTTGGCGTTGGGGGTGTTCACCATCCAGAGCACCGTGACCAGCCGGGTGCCCTCCTGGACCTGATCGGTCATCCCGGCGATGCCGGGGAAGGTCAGGTAGCCCGCAGGCTCACCGCCGTTGGGCATCGCCTTGAAGTTGCGGCTGAACTGCTGGAGGTTGCCCGTCCCGTTCGGGTCGCTGATCTGCACCCACAGGTAGGCGAGCTGCTTGGCGTTGCCCGCGATGTGCATGTTGACCCGCGACGTCACGTGGTACGGGTAGCCCGGGTCGACGATGGTCGTCGCCCCGATCCTGCGCCAGTTGGTGTCGTTGACGTTCGTGTAGACGCTGAACGGTGCGCCGGTGATGCGGAAGCTCTTGGTCCCGTGCCACTTGTTGTCGTCCTGCCAGACGTGGATCTGGTCCTGGCCCGAGGTCACGTACACCCGGTAGCCGGGGTACAGGTTGGTCAGTGCGTCCCGTTCCGTCAGTGACGAAACCTCGTGGGGACTGGCCAGACGCCATCCCTTGGACGTCCCGAGGTAGATGCGGTGCTCACCGGTGTTGGAGTCAATCGCCTCGTCCCCGAGGTAGCTGTCGGCGGCGAGTGGCCACGAGGTGACGATCCGCTTGGACGACGCCCGCCAGAGGGTTGCTTCCTGGTCCTTCCACACCACACGACCGTTGGCGTCCGAGTACTGCCTGAGCTTGCCGATGGCGGGCGAGGCTGGCTCGGTGGTCTGGTTGTCCGTGACGTACGAGGTCGACTCGGAGTAGGTCGTGGTGAACTGGTTGGCGGTGAGGATGTCCGCGTGCCCCGTGGCGGCCGTGGAGGTGCCAGCGGTCAGCGTGCCGGTGACGGTGAAGTCGGTGGTGGTGTCCGACCCACCGACGACCACCGGGTAGCCGTCCGGGTCGGTGTCCACGACGGTGGAGTTCTGCGCCAGCACCATCGCGTTGATGCTGGTCTGACTCAGCCGGTCGGGGATGAACTGCTCCTCGACCTGGTGGGTGTTCGGGTCGAGCAGGTTGAGTGCGTTGATTGCCGCGACACTCAGGTAGTCCGGCATCGTCTTGTCGGTCAGCTTGCCCGTGACCGGGTCGATGCCCGGCACAGTGGGAGGCACCAGTGTGCTGATGAGCGCGTTGAAGTTGCTCAGCGACAGGGTGGCCAGGTTGACCCCCTTGGCCTGGAGCGCAGCCGAGCTGGTGGCGTCCAGCACCTTGGTGGCTCGATCCCCCGTGAGGAGGTAGATCGGCCGAGGCAACGGGCCAGAGTTGGGGGTGATCAGCAGCACGAGCTGATCATCGCCCGCTCGTGCATCCGTGTCTTGTGCGGAGAGATGGGATCGAACCACCCTGCCGAAGCGCCCGGTTTACAGCCGGGTTCCCACACCAGTGAGCTTCTCCGCGTGCTCTCCGATGAGGACTCGAACCTCAGACACCGCGAGTAACAGTCGCGTGCTCTGCCAACTGAGCTACCGGAGAATGGGGGGCCGGGAGGACTCGAACCTCTCCTACGATGACCAGCCCTCGTCCCCTGGACGCCCTGGGTCAGCCCCTCGGCTCTCCCCCAAGGACTCGAACCTCGATTCCACGGTCCAGAACCGCGTGTCCTGCCATTGGACGAAGGGAGAGTAGCGGGCCGTGGGGTTGTCGATCCCCGCCCACCCTGGTCGCCCGACCATGACGTTGGCTTATGGGCTCAGCTTGTGTCTGGTGACTGGCCCACACCGGTTTGCCGACGGATTGCCAACCTGGTTATGGGTTGACTGCGGGCCAGTCACCTATTCAGTTGTGATCGTTGGATTTCCGGGCCAACAGCTACACGGTATCAGGCTTGACTGCCTGCATCGCAACGGTGTCGGTGCGTGACCCCAGCCACTGGTGCTCGGCCGTGGCGTCCACGTAGTGCTTGTTCGCGCCGTGCGGGATGGCCGAGAACTCCGAGGTGTGGTCCACGTAGTGCTTGCTCACCGGATCAGGCGTGGGAGGAGACCACTGCTTGATGTCCTTGGGTGCGCGGTGCTTGTACGTGATCGTCTCGGTACGTGGCCAGAGCAGCACGATGCCAACGATGGCCGCGACGATGATGAACGCGAGAATCCAGACGATCATGGTTACTCCTCGAACTGCTTGTGGATGGCGGAGGGCACGGGGCCTTCCTGGTCCTGGTAGTGGTTGTTGGCACTGCCGTAGGGCAGGTTGGCCCGACTGGTCAGGTCGTAGAAGCAGACCTGCCCGATCTTCATCCCCGGGTACAGCCTGATCGGGCGCTGACGCAGGTTGTGCAGCTCCAGCGTGATGGTGCCGCTGAAGCCCGGGTCGATGAAGCCCGCCGTGACGTGGGTGAGCACCCCGAGCCGCCCGACCGAGGACTTGCCCTCGTACCTCGCCCCGATGTTGTCCGGCAGCGTGATCGACTCGTGCGTGGACGCCAGGATGAACTGCCCCGGTGCCAGCACGAAAGGATCACCGAAGGTGTCCACCAGGACGGAGTCGAGCTGCTCCTCCTTGGGGTCGATGGCCTCCATCGTCTGCCAGTCCCGGAAGTAGCGGAACAGGCTGGACAGCCGCACGTCGTAGCTGGCGGGCTGGAGCTGGTCGTTGTTGAACGGCAGGATGTCGATCTGGAAGCACTTCAGCGCACCGACGATGTCGCGGTCACTCAGCAGACTCACGTGGCCACTCCTTCTTGTTGCTCCGGCATTCCAGGCAGAAGTGGTACACCTCGGTCTTGTTGGCGTCCTCCTCCATCGTGAACACCTGGGTCTCATGGATGATCGTGACGGTGCTCCAGGACTCGCTGAGGTAGTCCCTCTGCTTCCCGCAGCCGTCACAGCGGTAGATCAGGCTCATGGGTTGGCCACCCGCCCGTGACGGATCATCAGCGCCGCGTGGTTGTCCTGGAGGAACTCCCAGCAGCGGTCGCAGAGGTGGTACTCGACGTGATGCGGGGCGAAGCTAGCAGCAGGCTTGACTGACTTCCAGGACTTCATCTTGGTGTAGTCCCAGGGGATGGACACCTCGCAGATGTCGCAGAACAACTCGTTCATCTAGGTACCGCCTTCAGGTTGCGCTGGAGGACGAACGACTCGTCGTGGTCGGGGATCACCTGGTGGGCGTCCAGGTACTCGTGTACTGCCTTGATCGGGATGCGGATGGTTCTCTGGATCCAGAAGCCGGGTAGCTCGCCCGAGTGCACCATGCGGTTGACGGTCGTCTCGCTGGTGCCCAACCACTTGGCGATCTCCTGGATCGAGGCGAACGCCTTCTCCATCAGCCGATCTTGTGGACGTTGCGGCTGAGCACCGGCCCGTCCTCGTAGACCACGGTGACGCTGTCCGGCAGGAACCGGATGCTGAGCACCTGGTGCTTCTTGTAGCCCAGCTCGGCGCAGATGTTCTCGAACCACGCGGGCTTGGCCTTGGTCAGCTCGGTGGCTGAGCCGAAGATCGTTCCGGGCATGTCACTTCCTCCTGTAGTTGCGCTCGGACTCGATGGCGGCGAGACCCTTGGATAGGGCCATGCGTGCCACTTCGGAGAGTGTCAGGCTCATCTCCTGCGCCACCCTGGCGAGGGCTGCCTTGGACTCCGGCTTGACCTTGATGGAGAGAAGAACTCTCTGTGCGTCGCTCACGTCATACACAGTAGCAGTGGGTGTATGACCGTCATACGCAGAGTGTTGCCAAACCAGAGGTTGATCCTTCGTCAGAACCTCTGCTTGCGGCTGACACGCCCGTCACCATCGCACACGTCGCAGATGTCCTCGTCGCCGAAGATGTCCTCGACGATCCCCTTGCCACCGCACTCCGGGCACACATCAGCCATGCCCACATCAGACCGACGATGGGCACCTGTGTCCGGACATGCAGAAGCCCCACCAACCTGGCCTGTTAGACGAGGTGGTGGGGCTTCCGTCCGATGCAACTCAGACGCCGAGGAGCTTACGCCATCTCCCGGTGTAGTCGGCGAACCAGTCCAGCGCGTCATACGCCTTGGGGATCGCCTTCTCATCCATCCAGATGAGGAAGGGCACGCCGTACTCAGTCAGCATCGTCGTCCCCCGGCTTTAGGCGTGTCGCCCCGCAGCTCTCGCAGTGGTCGTAGGTCACCGCAAGTGGGGTCCAGACGTGGCTGTGGCCCTGCATCTCCCGGTACGCCTCCAGTGGGTCCATCAGTGCCTCCGGTAGCTGTAGCTGCGGCGGTAGGAGGGTGCACGGTAGACGTGGTGCACGTAGTGGTGGACCACGGTGTGGTGGTGCACGATCACCGTGGGACCTGGGTCGTAGTAGCCCGGGTCGTACTGGCAGCCGGTCAGCAGCCCGATGCCCAGCAGGCAGAGGGCCAGGATGCGCTTCATGGCTTCACCATCAGGCAGCGGGCTGGCAGGTCCTTGACGGGCAGGTAACCCAGCTTGTCGCACGACGCGAAGTTGTGCACATAGACGCTGGCCACGATGGACAGTACGAACAACACCACGAAGGCGATGGCGGTCTTCATGACCAAGACACGCTCCCGTCCCGGTGCAGGCCACCATGACCAGCGATGTGCTGGCAGCGATGACCGGTGGGAGCACCGGTCGGCACGTTGCACAGCAAGGGGTTGAACGGCTCAGCCTGCGTCTGACACGCCACCGCAGCGTTGGCCCACATCAGGGCCTCCTGGAGCGCGGTGAGGGCTAGGGACTTCTCCCGCCCATCGGGCAGCCACTGGTCCCACATGTCGGCCAGGCTGATGGCCTCGTGCCTGTTGCGCTCGAACTGAGGGATCGTGTCAGCCGTCGCTGGGTGATAGCCCATGCGCCGGTTGATCTCCTCGAACCCGATACCCATTCTTCTTCCATCCCCTAGGTGTTGGCATCTGGCGGATCTTCTCCTCCAGGTCGATCTCGTCCACGCACTGTGGACAAGCATGTGGAAGGCCCTTGGCCGCGCGTCGCTCCCGGGCACGTCTGTGCTGGCGGTTCTCCTTGCGCGGCGCGGGCATCAGTCGTCGTCCCTAAGTTCCCTGATGAGTTGCCTCGGGCTGAACGGGTAGATCTTCATCGCCCTGCCACCATCGCTTCGGCGCATCGGCACGCGGGTCCACACGTTGCTGCCCGCATCCCTGATGACCACGCCGTAGCCCCACGGCTCGCCGTCCATCGTGATGCTGACGTTGTCGCCGGGATCGAACATCAGTCCGCCACCTCCCCCTCGATGGGCTTGCGGTGCAGGGCCTGGGCCTTCTTGATGCCCGCGATGTACTCGTCCTCGTTGCCGCCGATGAGGATGGTCGACTTGTCGGTCTTCTCGTCCTCGTACTGCGAGGTCTCACCCAGGCCGATGAGCTTGGCCCGCTGGGCGCTGATCTTCAGCACGATCTCGGTGGCTTTGATGTCGCCCTGCCTGGCAGCCCGCCAGTGCACGAGCTGGAGCATGTCCAGCCGCTCCAACTCCAGGTCGAGCATCTCGGTAGCAGTCTGACGTGCCTGTCCCGCCCTATCCAGCGCGTTGGCTACCGCACCGTGGGCAGACTGTGCCGAAGCGTAGCCAAGAGCTTCAGCAACCTCAGCCCAGGTCGCCCCGGCCAGTCGGAGCTGGTGGGCATACCAGTACTTGGGGCGCTCGATCTCGTGCTCCAGCTCCATCCTGTCCGGCAGGATGAACGGGTCGTGGATCTTCAGCTCGCGTTCTTCCCACGACCCGTGGTTGTAGCGCCCAAGCTCATCCCTGGGTCGACCCTCGAAGGGATCGCTGCCCTCGTTCTCACTCACTCTCGTACGGTGCCATAGGGCAGAGCGGGATGTCCTCGTCCTCCACCGGGATGACCAGGTAGCCGCCGTCCAGAGTGTGCACCTCTACCCGCGTACCCGGGGGCAGCGGGTCCTCCAGAGTGCGGGTATCGATCCCGAACTCCTCGGCCATCACCTCCTCGGGTGGCCAGACCACGGTGGTGGGGTCGATACGCTCCCCGTTCTCGTCGGTGTAGGCCACGCCGTAGAGCACCAGGTCCAGCTCGATCTCCGGCGTCATGTCATACGCCCAGTCCTTCATCTGTGTCCCCTGGTCTTCTCGTAGACGCCGAGTGCGACGAACGACAGGCCCAAGCCCGACAGCACGCCGGTGAGGTATGAGGCGAAGTTGGTCACCTCTTCCTCCAGTCGTTCCTGATCTTGGCGCTCCGGATGAGTTCGCTGATGCTGATACCGACCGGGATGCCGAGTAGCACCCCGAAGATGTACTGGCTCACCACAACCTCACCAGCCCGTGGTTCTTGTCCATGCACCGACAGGTGGGCCTGCTCGCGGCCTCTGTCCGGCGCTTGGTGCACGAGGGGCAGTAGTCGTTCACCGTCCCGTTCTCCACCGCCGACGACCAGCCGAAGATGGTCTTGGCCTCGTGCCGGGCCTGCGAGGCGGTGAGCACCTCACCCACCGGCACGGCCTGGCGACACCGCTCGTGGGCCTGCTCGCCGTTGCACGCCAGCACCGCGCGGATGCTCATGGCTACCGTCCCCAGATGATGCGCAAGGCGATGCACAGGATGATGATCTGCCAGATCAGGGTCCAGCTCATGCTTCTTCCTCCGCGATGGTGTTGATGTGTTCCCATTCGGACTCAGACAGCCGAATGACGTCCCGGTTGACGATGAGCCAGTGCACGCCCATCGCGTGCACCACGTTGGTCTGCCTCAGCACCCGGCTGAGGAGTTCGCTTTCGAGGCACATGTGGTCTCCAGAGGGCTGAGATCAGGAAGATAGCGATGTCTAACACCGCGACCCAGTCCTCGTCTCTAAGCGCCACGCCTCGGAGACGGTACCGACTCGAACAGCCAGGCGGCCTTCACCGCGCAGCCGTGCGAGCAGTACAGCCTGGTGGCGTGCTCCCAGACGAAGTCCTTCTTTGGCTTCAGTCGCTTGCACGAGCGGCACAGGCTGGTGGTGGGCAGTACGCCGTGGGCAGTCACTTGCTTCCTCCGAGGTGCAGCAGTGAGTAGTAGCCGAGGCAGATGGCGGCGAGCACGAGGAACGAGGCGAGCACGAACCAGACGTAGGACGCCACCTGGTACCGGCGCTTCCCGTCGCTGTGCCTCACCACAGCTCGGCGTCCGGCTCCTCGTGGGTGAGCCGGATGTTCTCCACGAAGGCGTTGTATATCTTCTCCGGCAGCGGGTAGCCGCAGTAGCTGCACTTGACCACCGGGTCCAGCACGTAGGTGGTCTCATCCCCGCCCAGCAGCAGCTCGGCGTCATATGCGTGGCCCGGGGTGGTCTTCCCGCAGTGCCACCGGTTGAACCTCTCCAGCCCGAAGCACAGCACGTCGATGACCAGGTCGGACGGCTTCTTCATCAGAGGTACACCGCCAGGTGCCCGCTGGCGTTGGTGTGCTTCTTCATCGGACCGGGCAGGCAGACCTTCCCGCACTCGCAGCTCATGCGGCTCTTGGGGGTGAAGGTCGCGGACTTCTCCCGCTTGCTCATGAAGTCCCGGATGTTCACGCGCTCTCCTTGATCATCGTGGCTGGTCACTGTGGGTGTTCGTCCGTGTGTATGACGTTATCCCACACATCACGGTGTAGCTACACCTACCCACTAGTAAGTTGCCCAGCTTGCTTGCTCACCCGGTGGATGGCGATGTAGCTCAGCGGGTAAACGCCCTCGGCGGTGGACACGCACAGGCAGCCCGCGAACAGGATGATGGTGCCCAGCACGTACATCCCCCGGTGCCGGTGCCAGCCGTACAGCTCATCCCCCAGGACGAGGTCCCATCCCCGGAAGTGGATGGTGGGCGGCTGCTCGTCCTGAGGGCTCATGGCTTCTCCCTAGCTCACTGATTCCAGGCTGTCGTCGTCCTGCTCGTACTCCCAGGAGCCGCCGTACACCTCGTCGTAGGTGTTCGGGTCCAGCTCGATCACGTTGAGGCTGGCCTCGTAGGTCTTGATCCACCGCTTCCGCTGGCCCGCCGTGGAGCCGCCCCAGATGCCGAACTCCTCGCGGTTGACGATGGCGAACTCCAGGCAGTTCATCTGCACCGGGCAGTTGTTGCAGATGCGTCGTGCCCGCGCCACCTCGTCCACGGTCAGGTTCGGGTGGTGCCGGGCCTTGCCGGTGCGGTCCTCGTCGCCGTAGAAGATCGACTGGTCCATGTCCCGGCACACCCCGTGCTCCTGCCAGGCGGGGTGGTCGTGGGTCATCCAGAAGTCGATGGCGGACGACATCGCCGAGCCGGAGTGGTCACGGCCGGTGAACGGCTGGAGCGGCTGATCAGTCTCGACGACGCCCGTGTCCAGCAGGTGCCGCTGGCGGGGCTTGATGTAGAAGCTGTCGCTCACTGAGCCGCTTACTCCAGTCCTGGTGTCCGTAGAGCGCGACGCAGTGAGCGTCCATCAGGTTCTGATCGCCTGAACACTCTGTGTGCACATCAGGATGCTGTGTGTGAAGCCAACGCGACACGTCATCTTTCGATGCATTTCCCTTGCCCACTGTGGCAAGTTTCCACGAAGACACCGGCACTTCATGGGTTGTGGCGTGTCGAAGATCGACAGCGGCCAGTACCGCCCCGTACGCTGCCGCGACCTTGATCGTGGACTGGATGTTGCGCACACCGGCAAGGACCGGGCTCTCCACGTACACCTCGTCCTCCTGGGCGATCTGGTATCGCGTCCAGTCGTAGAGGGCACCGAGGATCTGAGCCCGGTCCTTGAACCTGCTGGTGAAGCTCTGGAATCCGTGGAACCGACCGTCCGGGTACAGGTAGCTCATCGCCACGCTGCGGCTGTTCAGGTCGATCCCGATGATCATTAGGCTCCGGCGTCCTTCTGCATCTGGTACAGCAACTGCTCGTGGGTGAGCTGCCTGCTCCCTGCCGCCACCACCTTGCCGGACATCTCGATGAACGTCCTCAGCGCGCCGGTGCGCAGCCGGTAGTGGTCGGACCCCCGCACGATGTTGCCGATCCGCTCCTGCTCATGGATCCGCATCTCCAGCTCACACGCTCGCGCGTAGTAGGCCAGCGCCACCTCGTGCCGGGTCATCAACCCCGCGTCGATGGGCGGGTCCACCCGGCCTAGCAGCACGTCCACGTACTCCAGCAGCTCGTCCTTGATCTCGTCGGCTGGTGGCAGCCCCGCGCCCACCGGCACATCGGTGAGCTTCTGCGCGAACGTCCTGCGAATGCTCAGGCCCATGACTTGTGCTCCCACACGATGGCCATGCGACCATCCGGGAGTTGCTCCCGCTGGCCGCTTCTCTGAATGTGTCCGGCGCGGACCAGCTCCTGACGCCGGGTGCGGATGCGCGAGTCGGCCTGCCTGCTGACGAAGCCCTTCTGCGCCATGATCTTGTAGCACCAGAGCAGCCGCTCATCGGTGCCGCGTCCCAGCACCTTCATCGCGTAGAGCACGTCCTTCTGGCTCTGCCGCAGGTCCTCCTCGCTGGTCTCCGGATCAGACGTCAGCGTGACCGTCAGCATCGTCGGCCTCCTTGTACAAGATCGAGAAGATGGCGTCCAGGGCGGAGGCGGACTTCACCGCAGCGATCCGGATGTCGGCCAGGTAGGTGTTGGTCTGCATCACCTCGTGGGTCAGCCGGGCGTAGTCCGTCCTGATCCCGTTGAGGTGCAGGAGGATGTCAGACAACTTGCGCTCGACCGCACCCTCGAAGCCGCCGTAGCTCATGCGGGCACCGCCCACACACCCAGCTCCCACCGCTGTCCGCCGAAGTCGTGGTTGGTCTCCTTCTCGAACTCCGGCCAGCCCACCCACTTGAAGTTCTTCCGGGTGGTCTCGATGAGCAACTGGGTGAACATCCTCTCCCGGATGGACTCCTGGTACGCCTCGGGGTAGCGGTAGAGCGCCTCCTCCGCGACCACGCTGGTGACACTGACCCACTGTGGGGCCTTGGGGCGCTTGGCCATCAGTGGTGCTCCTCGTCCTTCAGCAGGGCCTGGAGTCGGACCATGTTGATCGCGGACTGCTCGTAGGCGTCGGACATGGTCTTCAGGGAGCGACGCATCGTCACCATGTTGGCCATGATCGCGTCGATCTTCTGCTGGATCTCGTGCTGCATCACCGACCTGCCTTCTCGGCACAACGCATGGCCAGCGCGGCATAACCCGCGATGTCAACCATCGTGTCCATCTTGACGTCCGTCTGGGCTCGGGCGCACTTCATCAGGGTCATCATGATCGCCACGTCGTAGGCGTCGATCCGCTTGCCCTCGGGCAGCTTGTGGGACAGGTGGGTGGTCCACAGCTCACCGATGCGGGCGAAGCTGTCCTCGGCCGGACCGTAGGACTGGGCGCGCTCGCCGTGGATGATGTCGTTCGCCGTGTCCAGCACCTCGCGGCTGGTCTCGCCCGGCTGCGGCTTCGGGTCGGCGTTGATGAGGGTGACCGACACCGACTTCTTCCAGTCCTCGTCGCTCATGCTGCTCATGACTTCCTCCTGATGGTGAGTGTGGGACCAGGCCACCTGTCCGTGGCACACAGGTCCCGGTAGGCGCATTGCTTGTAGGTGCTGTTCTTCTTCTCCGCGCAGTCGGGGAGCATCACCGGCAGTGTGCGCGTAGCTACGTGCTGGTTCAGCCTAGCAAGTTCGTCCCGCACGCTGTCAGCGAGAGTCTCGTCATACTCGTAGACGAACTCCTTGTACTCCTGGGTGTTCTTCTCCTCGTAGATCACCGACCACCGGCGCAGCCCGGTGGCCAGCATGTAGCCGGTGATCTGGCGCTTGTGCTCCAGCTTGATGCCGTCCTGGAGGACGAACTTGAAGCCGCGCTCGTTGATCGACTTCAGCTCCCAACCAGTCTCGCCATCGGCCAGGATGCCGTCGATGGTGCCGGTGTAGCCCAGTTCCGGGATGGCGCACGGCACCTCGGCCTGGCCCAGCCACGTCGCCATGAAGCCCATCGCCTGCCACTTCAGGTGGGTCCAGGTGCCGTGGATGAAGATGTTGGCCAGGTCGCTGTCCGGCTGCCGCTCCTTCGCCGCCCCCATGTACTGGTAGACGTGCTTGCGCTCGCAGTAGCCCAGCGAGGAGCTGGACCAGGTCTGTGATCGCTTGCGCTGCTTGGCCAGCAGCTCGTTGCGGACGAAGTCGGCTACCTCGTCACGCAGCTCCACGTTGCTGTTCTGGGCCAGCCATGCCTCGTGCACCGGGGTGACGATCAGCTCCGACTTCCGGGCCTTCACCAGCTTGCTCAGCGCCATAGTGCTTGGTCAGGTACGGGTCAGTGCCCGTGTAGACCGGCCTCCCCAAGAGTCTGTCGAAGGTGGCGTACCCGTCGATGAGTAGCCCGGACTCGTACGCCGCTGCGCCATCGGCCAGGCGATGGTGCTCGCGGCAGAGATCAGCGAGGTGGTACGTCTCGCCAACCTGGTCCAACGCACCACCGCCCCGGCCTCGGGTGAGGAGGTGGTGGACCTCCTGGGCTTCTCGGCAGCACCGGCCGCGAATACGTTCGTAGTCGACCACGACCTCGCATCGACCACCTGAACGGCGATGGACGGCCTCTCGTGCGGCATCACTGATCTTCACTGCTTCCGGCTGAAGTCGAGGGTGCCGGAGGCGATGGCGTCGGCCAGGCTCATGATCGGACGAGGTGCCTGCACCGGCGCGATGCTGTGCTGCTGAAGGATCGGCGCGTTGTCCGAGACGGTGATGGTGTTCTCGGCCTCCTGCTCCCCGTTGGGGTTCTCCTGCTCGTCCTCGTCAGTGTTGATCCAGGTGACCAGGCAGGAGTAGGAGCAGAAGTCCCATTGGGCGTCGGTCTCGGCGGGGGCGTTGGCCGCTGTCAGGATCATCCAGTCGGGCTTGTCGCTGTAGTCGACCTCGCAGACGTCGCAGTACCGCTGCTCGATGATGCGGACGCTCATGTTCAGTCCATTCCGTTCAGGGCACCGGCCGTCTGGAGGTGGCCGAGCGTGCCGTTGAGAGAGCCATCCTTGTGGTAGCTCTTGCCACCGGTGACTCGACGGGCATCCACCCGCTTGATCAAGTCCTCGATGGAGTCGTAAGGGGCGTGCAGCGCCAGTTCCTCGGCTGCCTTTGGCCCGACTTTGGGGATGCTGACAAGAGCCTTGCGCACGGCGTTGGCCCTGCGGTCGATGGAGTAGTTGGCCCCGCTCACGTTGACGTGGGGCCGGGAGATACGGACCTTCATGCTCCGCACCGTCTGGACCACCCGGGGCTCCTTCTCGTGGCCAGCCCATGCCTGGAGCAGTGCGGTGGCGTACTCCAGCGGGTGGTGGAACTTGAAGTAGGCGGTGCGGTAGGCGGTCAGCCCGTACACCGTAGCGTGCGAGCGGTTGAACCCGTACGCGGCGTAGCCACGCAGCCCGGACCAGATGAAGTCGATGTCGTCCTCGGTCATCCCCTTCTCCCCGGCCAGCCTGCGCATCAACCCCTCGTAGCCCGCGATTACCGAGGCAGCGTCGCCGATGTTGCCGTTGGACGCCTTGACCGCCTTCAGGAACGCGGTGAGGTCGTCCGGGTCGAAGCCCAGCGCCCGCAGGACGGCGATCACCTGCTCCTGGAAGACGAACAGCCCGTAGGTCTCCTTCAGCGCCGTGGTGAGGATGGCGTGACGCTCGGGCACCTGCTGGCGACCAGCACGCCGGGCCAGGTAGGTGTCCTTGGGGCTCATGCCCGTCTCGTCCTCCTGCATGACCGCAGGCCGGTAGAGGGCCATGATCACGATGATGTCCTTCAGCGTGGTGGGCTTCAGCTCCCGGCAGCCACGCTGGGCGGTGGCGCCTTCGAGCTGGAAGACGCCGGAGGTCTCGCCCCGGCGGATCATCGCGTACACCTGGCTGTCGTTGAGCGGAATGCTCTCCAGGTCCACGCCGTAGTCCCGGCCGGTCTCCTTGACCATCTCGTAGGCGTTCCGCAGCGCGGTGAGGTTTTTCAGCCCCATCGCGTCCAGCTTGACGATGCCGAGGGCCTCGACGTCGTCCTTGTAGTACTGGGAGACGTAGGAGAAGGAGCCGTTGCCCGCCGGGATGCCCATCATCGGCACGACCCTGCCGAGGTACTCGCGGGAGTCCACGACGATGATGCCCGCCGCGTTCTTGCCCGCCGACTTGAACGGCTTGACCCGGTCGAGGACCCGCATCTCGTCCTTCATCGAGTCGGGCAGGTCGGCGTAGGTCTTGATCTCCTCGTTCCTCGCCCGCGCCTTGGACATGAAGGCGACCATGAGCGAGCCCTTGCCCTCCTCGTCGATGCCGAACACCGCGTGGGTGCCGATCTGCGAGGAGGCGAACCGACCCTTCAGCCAGGCCAGCGCCTCGTCACGACGCTGATCCTCGATGTCCAGGTCGATGTCCGGGGGCTTGGTCCGGTCCTTGCTCATGAACCGCTCGAACAGCAGCTTGTACTTGACCGGGTCGACCGGGGTGATCCCGGCCAGCCAGCAGAGCATCGAGCCTGCCGCCGAGCCACGGGCCTGGAAGAAGATGTTGTTGGCCCGCAGCCAGTCGGTGAACTCCTTGACGAGCAGGATGTAGCCAGCCATCCCGGTCGCGTCGAGCACGTCCAGCTCGAACTCCAGCCGGTCCCAGTACGCCTTCGGGGCTGTCTTCTCCTCGAAGTGCGGGCCGACCGTCAACTGGGCCTCGGCCATCTCGCGCAGCTCGGCCAGCGGCTCATCCACCGTGTGCGGGATCTTGTAGTGGTACTCGTCCAGTTCGGGGATGGTGAGGGAGTGCTGAGCGAGCAGGTCCTTCAGGAAGTGGTCGCTGGCAGCCATGTGGTGCGGCTCGTGGTGCTTGGTCATCCAGTTGGCGTCGCACAGGTGGAAGCCATCACCGGGGAAGACGGCTTCATCCGGGTCGTCCCCGAACGCCACGAGGCGCTTCAGACTCTCGTGGATGGGCTTCTCGTGGGGCTCCACATAGTGTGAGTCCTGGGTGACCACCACCGGCGCACCGACCTCTGCCGCCAGCGTGTAGAGGGTGTCGCAGATGACGTCCTCGCTGTACGGCTCCTGGTCGATGAGGTGCTTCTGTAGCTCGACCACCGTCTCGGCCATCTGCATCAGCCGGTAGACGACGTGCTTCGCGGCCTCGTACCCCTCGGTGATGAGGGTCTGCACCACCAGGCCGAAGAAGCAACCGGTGGTGATGTAGACGCCGTTGAGCCAGCCCCACTCCTTGAACTGGGCCAGGTCAGCCCAGTCGATGAGCGGCTTGTGGTGAAAGCTCTCCCGCCGGTGGCTGTACGAGCTGATCTGCACCATGCCCTGGTAGCCCTCGGTCGTGTAGGCGACCAGGCCCAGGTGGTAACGCTTGGCCTTCTTGTCGTTGCGGTCCTTCACGAAGTACATCTCGCTGCCGGTGAACGGCGCGATCTCTGCCTTCGTGGCGGCCTTGTAGAGCTGCACCGCCCCGGCCATGTTGCCGTGGTCGGTGAGTGCGATGGCAGGCTGGCCGAGCAGCTTGGCCTTGCTCACCATGTCCGCGACCTCGCTGATCGCGTCCTTGTGGCTGAACTTGCTGTGGGCGTGGAGGTGGAAGAAGGGGGACGGCACCTTCTTGACCACCTTCAGGCGGGTGGGGCGCTGAACGACCCGGAGCACTGCTT
>Ga0308173_10000068_pt1 | contig 33941 bp, 31 predicted proteins | sample PhyPR1_FD_203716 | JGI IMG/M metagenome (GOLD analysis project Ga0308173, IMG submission 203716) | Soil microbial communities from UC Gill Tract Community Farm, Albany, California, United States - DLSLS.P.R1 | ecosystem: Environmental > Terrestrial > Soil > Agricultural land | place: USA... | reverse complement strand
GCCGAGCAGTCGGTCTACCTCAAGCGGATCCTGGCCGAGCGGACCGCCTTCCACACCGGCCGGCCCGTCGAGGACATCGAGCGCGACGCCGACCGGGACCGCTGGTTCACCGCCGAGCAGGCCCGCGATTACGGCTTCGTCGACCACGTCATCGACAGCACCGACAGGCTCCAGCCATGACGGCCGCAAGGCCGCAGGCGCGGTATGTGACCCCGTCGTTCGTCGAGCGGACCACCTACGGGGTGCAGGAGACCAACCCCTACAACAAGCTGTTCGAGGAGCGGGTGATCTTCCTGGGCACCCAGGTCGACGACACCGCCGCCAACGACATCATCGCCCAGCTGATCGCCCTGGAGGGCAAGGACCCCGACCGGACGATCAGCCTCTACATCAACTCCCCCGGCGGATCGATGACCGCGATGACGGCGATCTACGACACCATGCAGTTCGTCAAGTGCGAGATCGAGACGACCTGCATCGGGCAGGCCGCCTCCGCGGCGGCCGTGCTGCTGGCGGCCGGGTCACCTGGCAAACGGGCCGCACTGCCCAACTCCCGGATGATGCTGCACCAGCCGGCCACCGAGGGCGCCACCGGGGTCTCCAGCGACCTGGAGATCCAGGCCCGGGAGATCCTGCGGATGCGCGCCCAGATGGAGGAGATCCTCGCCCTGCACACCGGCCGCGACGCCGAGCAGATCAGCCAGGACATGGAACGCGATCTGTTCCTCACCGCGGAGCAATCCCGCGCCTACGGGCTCATCGACGAGATCATCACCAGCCGTAAGCCCAGGTTGGGCTGAGCACGGCCTGAAAACCCCTAGGTATGCGGTACTCGCAGGGTTGGACCGGCGCGGGAGGGGAATCTTGAGACGGTATCCAGCGTTAACCAGAACGAGACCGAACGCCGTCTGGGGAGGCACGTGACGATGGCCGAGCGCGCACTTCGCGGCACCCGACTCGGAGCAACCAGCTACGAGAACGACCGCAACACCGATCTGGCCCCGCGCCAGGAGGTCGATTACACCTGCCCGCGGGGTCACCGCTTCACCGTTACCCTCGCCGCCGAGGCCGAGGTCCCGATGACCTGGGAATGCCGCAACTGCGGCGTCTCGGCGCTACGGATGGACGGGGAGCTACCGCAGCCCAAGAAGGGTAAGCCGCCGAGGACGCACTGGGACATGCTGATGGAACGGCGCACGATCGAAGATCTCGAAGAGGTCCTCGCCGAGCGCCTGGCCATTCTGCGAGCCCAGCGCCGCAGGACGGCCTGATCCCGCGACCATAAAAGGGCCGCGCATCCGAGGAGGATGCGCGGCCCTTGGTCATGTTCCGGGTCAGTCCTCGCGGACGATGTGGCCCTGGATCACCTGGCCCTGCTCGTCGCCGGCCTGCCCCTCGGAGCCGCCGGGCCGCCCCTCAGGGAACAGGCCGGGCGGGAAGACCGCCACCTGCCGGGCCAGCCGTTCCTGCCCGATCCGGATGCGCCGCGCCACGAACGCCGACAGCACCTTGCGGACCAGCGGCCGGGTGAAGGGCAGCACGAACAGGAACCCGAAGACGTCGGTGATGAACCCCGGCGTCAGCAGGAGCACGCCGCCCATCAGGACCAGTGCGGCGTCGGCCAGCTCCCGGTCGGGCGCCGAGCCGGACAGGAACGTCTCACGTAGCGTCCGCCACGCCCGCCGCCCCTCCCGGCGCACGATCCACGCGCCCAGCAGGCTCTCGGCAAGCAGCAGGCCGACGGTGGGCCAGCCGCCGATCACCGACCCGACCTGGATGATCACGTAAATCTCCAGGACCGGCAGGACCAGGAAGGCGAAGAACAACGCGAGCGGCAGCATGACCCCTCATCCGGGAACGGCGAACGTCTTTGTGAACGGTCAACGCCGTGCGGCCCCGGTTCGTTTCCCCGCTCAGCCCAGGGCGGAAATCAGCGGCGGCCGCGCAGCCGGGCCAGACGGTCCTGGACGCCCCAGACGGTGACCCGCCACATCGCCTCGGCCACGATGTTGCGGCTCATCTTGCTGGCTCCGTACACCCGTTCCACGAAGGTGATCGGTACCTCGACGACCTTCAGGCCCTGCTTGAGGGCGCGCCAGGCCAGGTCCACCTGGAAGCAGTAGCCGCGCGAGTCGACCGTGCCCAGCTCGATCTTCTCCAGCGTCGCGGCCCGGAAGGCCCGGTAGCCGCCGGTCGCGTCGTGCAGCGGCAGGCCCAGCGCCAGCCGTACGTAGGTGTTGCCAGTCTTGGAGATCAGCCAACGGGACCGGGGCCAGTTGACGGTCTTGCCGCCCGGCACGTAGCGGGCGCCCAGCACCAGGTCGGCGTCCCGCAATGCGGCCAGCAGCTTGGGCAGCTCCTCGGGCTGGTGGGACCCGTCGGCGTCCATCTCCACCACGACGTCGTAGCCCTGCTCCAGCGCCCAGCCGAACCCGGCCAGGTAAGCGGCGCCCAGCCCTTCCTTGCCGGCCCGGTGCAGCACCTTGATCTGCTCGTCCGCGGCGGCCAGTTCGTCGGCCAGCTCGCCCGTACCGTCAGGGCTGTTGTCATCGACGATCAGCACTCCGGCGGCCGGCACCGCGGCCCGGACCCGTGCGGTGATCTTCTGGATGTTCTCCCGCTCGTTGTAGGTCGGGATGATGACGACGACGCGGCCCACAGCGCCGTCCGCAGAGCTGTCCACCCGATTACGCCCTTCTTCGTCTTCTGCTCTCCCGAACCCCGTACAGCAGGGCCCCCGCGCCCAGCGCGACCAAGACCCACTCGGGCCACTCTGCCAACCGATCGGCAAGCGTACGGTAATCACGGGCGGGTACGCGGGCCACCTGGTAGTACGGCGTGAATTCCGAGGACTCGCCCAGAATCCGGCCGTCGGGCTCCACCACGGCGGTGATCCCGCTGGTCGCGGCCACGAGCACCGAACGGCCGTGCTCGACGGCCCGCAGCCGGGACATCGCCACCTGCTGCCAGGGCAGGCTGGTGTGGCCGTAAGTGGCGTTGTTGGTCTGGACGACGAGCATCTGGGCGCTCGACACGTCCCGGACGATCCCGTCGTAGGCGACCTCGAAGCAGATCACGTCGCCGATCTTGACCGGGCCGAGCTGCATCAGCCCTGGCCAGGTCCCGGCCTCGAAGTCGCGCGGCACCATCTGGAACCGGGTGATGATCTTGGTGAGGATCGAGCGGAAGGGGATGTACTCGCCGAACGGGACCGGATGCCGTTTGGTGTAGTACTGGCCGGGCCCGGTGACCGGGTCCCAGACGATCCCGCGGTTCTGCACCTTGTCGGGGTTGTCGGGGGAATCGACGACCGCTCCGACCAGCACCGGCACACCGACCGCGTCCACGGCCTTCCAGATGCGGGCCCGGGCGTCGGGGTCGTTGTAGGGGTCCAGGTCGCTGGAGTTCTCCGGCCAGATCACCAGTTGCGGCTTGGCGACCTTCCCGGCCTTGATGTCGGCGGCCAACTTCAGGGTCTCGTTGACGTGGTTGTTGAGCACGGCCTCGCGCTGCCCGAGGAAGTCCAGGCCCAGCCGGGGCACGTTGCCCTGGACCACCGCGACCGTCACGTCCTTGCCGCCGGTCCCCACCGGTACGAGCAGCGCCGCCAGCCCGAGGGCCACGATCCCGGCCAGCGAGGCCGCCACCCACCGCCAGGCCCCGAACCCCCCGCGGCCGGACCCGTCCGCAGCCCCTGCACCTGGGTCCGTGCCGGTCGCGATGCCGTCCAGGTGCTCTGCGTCCGTACCGGCAGGGGCTCCGTCTTCGGTACCGGAGGATTCGTCCGACGAACCGACGCCGTCCGTACCGGCGGAGCCGGTGACCAGCCGGTGCGCGCGGGCCGCCCAGGCGGCGGGCCAGGGCGTGCGCAGCAGGGCGTAGGCGATCAGCGCGCCGATCAGCGCGGTGACGAAGCTGACCAGGGGCGCCCCGCCGATGGCCGCGTACGGGGTGAGGGGGCTGGAGGTCTGGCTGAAGGCCAGCCGGCCCCAGGGCAGTCCGCCGAAGGGCCAGCGGCCCCGCAAATACTCCTGCCCGACCCACAGCGCCGCGGTCCACAGCGGCCAGAAGCGCAGCCTGGTGACCACGGCGGTGCCCGCGCCGAGCGGAACGTAGTAGGCGGCCTGGACCAGGCTCAGCCCGGCCCAGCCGTCCAGCCCGATGACACGGACCCAGTCCAGCAGCGGTAGGAAGAACGCCAGCCCGGTGAGCAGGCCCAGCCAGCCGCCGCGCCGGCCCGACGCGCCGCGTACCGCCAGGGTGAACACCGCGATGCCGATCAGCGCCAGTGGCCAGGGGCCGTTGGCGCCGGAATGCCCGGTCAGGTAGTTGGGCGGGAAGGCCAGGAACATCAGCAGTCCCGCGATGATCGCCGCGGCGGCACGGACGGCCACCGGACGCGACCAGCGCAGCCGCCGTCGCTGCGATTCCGGAGCTGTGAGGCCGGTCAGTTCCCCCTCGCCGGCCCCGGAGACGGCCTCCTGCGCCACAACCGCTCCTTTGCGCCCGGTCCTGTCCTGACTAGTGCCCTGAAGCACCGTGTGATGAACGCTATCGGTAGGGCGGCCGTGCCTGAACCGCGCGCGAGGCGCGGATGAGGGGAAGACGGGGAAAGACGGGGAAACGGAGAGGGCCCGGACATCTGTGGGGCCGGAAACCGTCCCACAGGCGGTGAGAACGGGATTCCGTTGTCTACTGGATGTCCGGGCCCTTCCCGGGTCCAACCCCCCGCCCGATCAGGCTGCTCCTGTGTGGAGGCGGTCCTGCGTCGCTGCGTCTGGCGTGGACGGCTGGCGTCTCGGGCGCAGCGTCCGGCATCTCCTCAGCCGACCGATCGGGTCAGTCCCGTGCTGGACTTTGAGCCAACCTATCGACATACGCATGGTTGTCAACAGTCTCTTGTTCTGCGTTAACCCTCTGTTCGCCCAGCTCACTCCCATGATCACAGTGCGTGGCCATATCCCCGATAAGCGATTGCTTGCATCGTCTGCTTGGATATTGCCGAACGGGATTCGGAGTGAACGCGAGGTGCTGCCGTGATCGAGTGGTCCGACGAAGAACTGATGATCCGGGACGCGGTCCGGGACTGGATCTCCAAGGAGGTACGGCCGCATCTGGACGCTCTGGACTCCGGAGATCTACCGCCCTACGGGCTGATCCGCAACCTGTACTCCACGTTCGGCATGGACGAGATGGCCCGGTCGGGCTTCGAGGCCCGGCTGGCGGCCGAGGAGGCAGGCAAGGAAAAGGAGGAGAAGAAGTCGGGCGGCGGCGACTCCGCCTTCACCATGCTGCCGATCGTGGAGTTGTGCAAGGTCGCGCCCGGCATGGTCACCGCGATGGGGGTCAGCCTCGGGCTCGCCGCCGGGACGATCATGAAGCGCGGCAGCGCCGAGCAGAAGCGGCGCTGGGGCCTGGACCTGCTGACCCTGGACAAGGTCGGCGCCTGGGCGATCACCGAGCCGGAGTCGGGTTCGGACGCCTTCGGCGGGATGAAGTCCACCGCCCGCAAGGTCGGCGACGACTATGTCCTGAACGGCAGCAAGACCTTCATCACCAACGGCCCCTTCGCCGACACGATCGTCTTCTACTGCAAGCTGGACGACGGACGGCCGCCGCGCGAGCGGGAGATCCTCACCTTCGTCCTGGACAAGGGGATGCAGGGCTTGGAGCAGAGCAAGCCGCTGCGCAAGATGGGCTGCCACTCCTCCCCGACCGGCGAGCTGTTCCTGTCCGACGTGGTGGCCGGCCCGGACCGGCTGCTGACCGGCGGCGGCTCCGGCAAGGAGTCGGCCAAGCAGAACTTCGTGACCGAGCGGGCCGGGGTGGCCGCGATGGCGCTGGGCGTGATCGAGGAGTGCCTGCGGCTGTCGGTCGAGTACGCCAAGTCCCGGGTCGCCTGGGACAAGCCGATCGGCGACTACCAGCTCATCCAGCTGAAGCTGGCCCGGATGGAGGTGGCCCGGCTCAACGTGCAGAACCTGGTGTTCCGGCACGTGGAGATGCAGAAGAAGGGACGCACTCCGACGCTGGCGGAGGCGTCGGCGATGAAGCTGTACTCCGCGCAGGCCGCCTCGGAGGTGGCGATGGAGGCGGTCCAGCTGTTCGGCGGCAACGGCTACATGGCCGAGTTCCGGGTGGAGCAGCTCGCCCGCGACGCCAAGGCCTTCCAGATCTACGCCGGCACCGACGAGCTGCAGATCACTCACATCGCCCGCGACCTGCTCAGCCGCTGAGCTCGCTCTGGTAGCGGCCGGGCGTGGTGCCGTAGGCCTCCCGGAACGCCTCGATGAAGGCGCTGGGGCTGCGGTAGCCGCACCCGGCCGCCACGGCGGTGACCGCGGTGCCGGCGGCCAGCGCCGTCAGCGCGTTCTGCAGCCGCAACTGGCCGCGCCACTGCGGGAAGGTCATGCCGGTCTGCTCGCGGAACAGCCGGGACAGGGTCCGCTCCCCCGCGCCGACGGCCCGGCCCAGCTCGGCCAGGGTCCGGTCGTCGGCGGGGTCGGCGTGCAGCAGTTCGGTGAGCGCCCGCAGCCGGTCGTCGGCCGGGGCGGGCAGGCACAGCGGCAGCTCCGGTACGGTGCGCAGCCGGTCCAGCGCGACCCGCTGCAGGTTGCGGCGCTGCCGTACCGGAAGATCCGGCTCGTCGGTCAGGGCCACGATCACCGCGCGCAGCAGCGGGTCGGCGTGCAGCACCGTCGGCCGGTCCAGCCGCAGCGGGTTCACCGCGGGCTGGAACACCAGCGAGCGCAGCTGGGTGGCGCCGTGCGCCCGGTGCGCGTGCTCGACCCCGGCCGGGATCCACACCGCCCGCTGTGGCGGCACCGCCCACACCCCGAGCGGTGTGGACACCTGCAGGACCCCGTGCGTGGGCGAGATCAGCTGATGGACGGAGTGGTAGTGCCAGTCGATCCGTTCCCGGTGGGTCAGCCCGATGATGTGCCGGATCTCCCTCTTGGGCATCTGGCGGGTTTCCGACATGGAATGGCAGATTACCGGAAGCCCGCAACCCGCTCGGACCGGGATGCTGGGTGCATGATCACGCAGACCCGGCCACGCGCGAGCGTCTCGGTCTGGCCCCGGATGCGCCTGTGGGCCGCCGCGCACGCCGTCGACGACCTCTACCAGGGCCTGGTACCGGCCACCGTCCCCTACTTCGTGCTCAACCGGCACTACTCCTACGTGGCCGCCTCCGGGCTCACCCTGGCCGCCACCCTCGGCAGCTCACTGCCCCAGCCGATCATCGGCGTCGCGGTGGACCGGCTGAAGGTCCCCTGGCTGGCCGCCGCCGGAGTGGCGCTGGCCGGGACCGGTCTGGGCCTGTCGGGCCTTGCGGGCCCGTACTGGCTGGTCTGGACACTGATCCTGGTGTCGGGCCTCGGCGTGGCCATGTTCCACCCGGCGGCCGGCCGCTCGGCCCGCGAGGCGGCCGGCGACAGCGCGGCGGCGATGAGCGTGTTCGCCGCGGGCGGCAGCCTGGGGCGTCGGCGCGACCGCGCTGTTCATCCCGCCCGCGGTGCTCATCGCCTACGTACTGCTGCGCCAGCACGGCCGCTCGACGACGTCACGGTCGGCGGTACGGGAAGGCACCGACCGGTGGCGGCCGTTCCTGACCCTCACCGGCATCGAGGTCGTCCGGTCCGTGGCGTTCTTCGGCATCAACACCTTCATCGAGCTGTACTGGATCCACCGGCTGCACGCCTCAAAGGAACTGGCCGGCGCCGCGCTGGCCTGCTTCCTGGTCGGCGGGGTCGGCGGCACCCTGCTGGGCGGCCGGATCGCCGACCACATCGGCCTGGTCCGCACCGTGCAGCTCGGCGGCGCCCTCGTGCTGCCGATGATGATCGGCCTGCGCGCGACACCGAACGCCTACGCGGCGCTGCTGTTCGCGGCGGCGACCGGGCTGGCGCTGAACATCCCGTTCGCGGTGCTGGTCAAGCTGGGCCAGGACTATCTGCCCACTCGGCCGGGCACCGCCGCCGGGGTCACACTGGGGCTGGGCGTCAGCATCGGAGGGATGGTCGCGCCGCTGCTCGGCCTGCTCGCCGACGCCCACGGCCCGCAGGCCGTCCTGGCCGCGCTGTGCGCCGTCCCCATCGGCGCCCTGGGGCTCGGTCTCCTGCTGCCCGAGCCCGGTCAGGACGAACCCTCCTCCTGACGGGCCTTGGCCTGCTTGATGCGCTGCGCGGCGGTGTGGTGCACCTGGCCGACGTCGATGTCCAGCTTCTCGGCGACGGCCTCCAGCCACACCTCCGACAGCACGTTGGTCTCGAAGTCGATCTGCGAGCGGATCTCGCTGCGCGCCGACTCCCGGTTCTGGCTGAGCATCACGAACGTCGACAGGAAGATCGCCTCCAGCGACACCACCAGCGTCAGCAGCCCGAAAGGGAACGGATCGAACCGATCGCCGGTGGCGGTGTTCCACACGATCCACACGGTGAACCACACCACATGGACGTACACGAACACCAAGGACCCGGAGAACGCGGTGATCCGGTCGGCGACCCGATCCTGCGCCCGCTTCCGCGCCTGTCCGAACTCCAGCAGCTCGTGCCGGAGCTGCAGCCGGTCATCGCCCATACCCACGTCTTCCCCTTGCCACAAGGACCACCTTTATATCCCGACGAACACCCCACAATCAGGTCACCGCGTCCCGCTGGACAACCGAACAGACGATCTGAATACTCAGAAATCATGGACGGTCAGGCCTCGTATCCGGTGCGGGCGTCCGACGTCGAGCGGGACCAGGCCCTCGAGGTGCTGCGCGATCGCGTCGCCGAGGGCCGCATCTCCTCCGACACCTTCGAGCGCCGTGTCGACCTGGTGCTGCGCGCCCGCAACCAGACCGAGCTGGCCGACCTCATCCACGACCTGCCGCCACGCTCCCGCTTCACCGGAAGACTCACCGGCATGGTGTCCGCGGTGTCGTCGATGACCGCCCGGATCGAGTCGGCCTGGCGCACCCCCCGGCTGCCCCGCTTCACCCTCCCCGTCTCCGGGCCCACCCGCATCGTCGTCGGCCGCGCACCGGGCTGCCACTTCGTCCTCACCGACCTGACCGTCTCGCGCTTTCACGCCGAGCTCTACCAGGACGGCGCCACCTGGATGGTCTCCGACCTCGGCTCGATGAACGGCACCCGGGTCAACGGCTGGCGGCTCACCGGGCCCACCCGGGTCCGCCCCGGCGACGAGATCGGCTTCGGCAACGCCTCCTTCATCGTCGCCCCACGCTGACCGCCTCTCTAGCCCACGCTGTAATGGGCGCGCAGCCTGGTCGCGGCGGCGGCGGCGCCGCGGCCCAGCCGGTCCAGGCCGAGCAGGGCCGCTCCGGCCACCGGCGGGATGTCCGGCTGGCACAGCACGGCCCGCGGCGCGACCTGTCCGAGCCGATCGCGGATGCCGCCGATCAGCCGGGGATGCCGGGCGGCCAGCACCCCGCCGCCCAGCACCACCTCGGCGTCGGACTCCAGCAGCCCCAGCCGTTCCAGCGCCACCCGGGCCATGAGGAACACCTCCTCGGCCTGCCGGTCCACCAGCGCCCCGGCCACCTGGTCCCCCGCGTCGGCCGCCTGGAACAGCACCGGCGACATCGCCACCAGGGCGTCCGCGCCGATCCGCCGCTGGTGGACCGCCACCGCGACCTCGTGGACGCTGTCCAGCCCAAAGCGGGCCGGCACCAGCTCCCGCAGCACCGTCTGCGGCCCCCGGCCGTCCTCGGCGCGCATCGCCCACCACATCATCTCGTCGGCCAGCCACGATCCACCGCCCCAGTCGCCGGTGAACATCCCCAGCGCCAGGAACCGCGAGACCCGCCCGTCCGGCCCGATCCCGACGCAGTTGATCCCGGCCCCGCACACCACCGCCACCCCCCACGGCCGCGCCGACCCCGACCGCAGCAACGCGAAGGTGTCGTTGTAGACCCGGGTCGACCCGCTCCACCCCCGCGCGGACAGCTCCCGGGCCAGGGCCGCCTCCTCCTCCGGCAGGTCGGCGTTGGCCAGGCACGCCGAGGTGTGGTCGGCCACCGGCCCGGACCCGTCGAGCCCGGCCGTCCGCGCCGCCTCCCGTACCAGCACCTCCAGCCCCTCCGGATCGGGCACCAGCGCACCCGGGCCGCGCGCCGTGCCCAGCACCCGCCCGTCCGCGGCCACCAGCGCCACGTCGGTCTTGCTGTTGCCCCCGTCGATCGCCAGCACCGCCGCCCTCACCGGCGACCCCCCGTACCCGCTCCGGGTGTCGGAGCGAGCGGGCAGCGGGCGGTCATGACGACCAGGGAAGGTAGCGGGCGTTCTCGGCCAGGAGGCGGTCGGTGAGCCATCCGGCCCTGTCGGCCTGGCCGACCAGCGGATGGGCCAGCAGTGCCTTGAACACCCGGTCCCGGCCGCCGTGCAGGGCCGCGTCCACGGCGAGGTCCTCATAGGCCGACACGTGCGCGATCAGCCCGGCGTACAGCGGCTCGACCGGGGCGACGGCGACGGGCCGCGCCCCTGAGGCGCCGATGACCGCCGGGACCTCGATGACCGACTCGTCCGGAAGGAAGGGCAGGGTCCCCTGGTTGCGGACGTTGACAACCTGGACGTCGCCGGTGCCGGCGGTCAGGGAGGCGAGCAGGTCGACGGCGGCCTCGGAGTAGTACGCGCCGCCGCGCTGCTCCAGCAGGGCGGGCTTGCGGTCCAGCGCGGGGTCGGCGTACATCTCCAGCAGCCGGACCTCCAGTTCCGCGACCTGCTGGGCCCGGGTCGGGCGGCCGCGCAGCGACTCCACCACCTCGTCATGGGCGTAGAAGTAGCGCAGGTAGTAGGAGGGGACCACGCCCAGCTCGCGGATCAGCGGGGCGGGCAGCTCGATCTCCTCGGCCAGCTCGTCGGCGTGCTTGGCCAGAAGGTCGGGCAGCACGTCCACCCCGGAGACCCGGACGGCACGCTCCCAGGTCAGATGGTTCAGCCCCACGTGGTCCAGGGCCACCGCCGAGGGCGGGACGTCCAGCAGCCCGGCGAAGCGGCGCTGGAAGCCGATCGCCACGTTGCACAGCCCGACCGCGCGGTGCCCGGCGTCCAGCAGGGCGCGGGTGACGATGCCGACCGGGTTGGTGAAGTCGACGATCCACGCGCCGGCGGGGGCGCGGGCGGCGATGTCCAGCACGACCGGCACGGTGCGCAGCGCCTTGGCCAGCCCGCCCGCGCCGGTGGTCTCCTGGCCGACGCAGCCGCACTCCAGCGGCCAGGTCTCGTCGCGGTGCCGGGCGGCCTGCCCGCCGACCCTCAGTTGCAGCAGCACCGCCGAGGTGCCGTCCAGCCCCGAGTCCAGCGAGGTGGTCCAGCGCAACGTGCCCGGATGCCCGTATGCCGCCAGGATCCGCTGCGACACCGGCCCCACGGCCGCCAGCCGCGCCTGGTCGGGGTCGACCAGGACGATCTCGGTGACCGGCAGCCGGTCGTGCCGCCGGGCCAGGCCGTCGATGAGTTCGGGCGTGTAGGTGGACCCTCCGCCCACCACGGTCAGCTTCACGAGTCCTCCTCGACGGGCCCGGCCACATGGCAGGCGGCGGCATGGTCGCCGGGGCCCAGCAGCCGCAGCCGCGGGGTCTCGGTGGCGCACCGGTCGATCGCCAGCGGGCAGCGGGCCCGGAACCGGCATCCGGGCGAGGGGTTGACGACCTTGGGCGGTTCGCCGGTGTCCACGACCGAGGGCAGCGGCGCCCGCGGGTCGGGGACGGTGGACAGCAGCAGCGAGGTGTAGGGGTGGCGGGGCGCGGCCAGCACCTGCTCCACCGGGCCCTTCTCGACGATGTGCCCTCCGTACATCACCACCAGCCGGTCGGCGACGTACCGTGCGCCGGCCAGGTCGTGGGTGATGTAGAGGAACGACACGTCCTGGGTCTCGCGCAGGTCGGCCATCAGGTTGAGCAGGCCGATCCGGATCGACACGTCCAGCATCGACACCGGTTCGTCGGCCAGGATCAGCTTGGGCTTGCAGGCCAGCGCCTGGGCGAAGCCGATGCGCTGACGCTGCCCGCCGGACAGCTCGAACGGGTACCGCGACAGCACGTCGGCGGCCGGGGTGAGCCCGACCGCGGTCAGCACCCGCTCGGCCTCGGCATCCCGCTCGGCGGCCGACAGCTCGGGCCGGTGCAGTTTCAGGGTGCGCATGATGCCGTGCGACACCCGGTAGACCGGGTTGATGGAGCTGAACGGGTCCTGGAACACCATCGGCACCTGCCGCCGGTAGGCCAGCAGGTCGCGGCGGGATCGCAGCCGCGACAGCGGCCTGCCCTCGAAGCGGATCTCGCCGGCGGTCGGCCGGTAGACCAGGGCCAGCAGCCGCGCGACGGTGCTCTTGCCGCTGCCGCTCTCCCCCGCCAGCGCGACGATCTCGCGGCGGCCGATGGTGAGCGAGGCGTCGTCCACGGCGTGCAGGGTCCGGCGCGACAGCAGCCCGCCGATCTGGAAGTGCCGGGTCAGCCCGGTCGTCTCCAGCAGCACCTCAGTCATCGGCGACACCTCCGGGAGCGTGGAGCAGACAGCGGACCTGTGCGCCGGGAACGTCGTACAGCTCGATCGGCCGCTGCGTGCAGACGGCCATCACCGACGGGCAGCGTGGCGCGAACCGGCAGCCGGGCGGCGGGTCGGCCAGATCCGGCGGGCTGCCGGGGATGCCGGTGAGCCGCACCCGGGGCCCGCGAATGGACGGGAAGGCCTCCAGCAGCCCGATGCTGTACGGATGGCGCGGGGTGTCGAAGACAGTCCGGGTGGGCCCCTCCTCGGCGATTTGCCCTCCGTACATCACCATGAGCCGGTCGGAGTAGTGGCTGACCAGCGACATGTCATGGGTGACGAACACGACCGCGAAGCCGTACTCCTGCTGCAGCCCCTTGATCTGCGCCATCAGCGACCGCTGCGCGACGACGTCCAGGGCGGAGGTCGGCTCGTCCATGATGACCAGGTCGGGGTTGAACAGCAGCGCCATGGCGATCATCGCGCGCTGGCGCATGCCGCCGGACAGCTGGTGGGCATAGCTGCGAAGGTGCACCGGGTCGATGCCGACCCGGCCCAGCACCTCGCGTGACCGCGAGGCGATCTCCTTGCCGTCCCGCACGCCGTGCGCCCGCAGCGCGTCGCGGAACTGCGCCCCGATTGTGGTGACCGGGTTGAGGGCGTTCATGGCGCTCTGCATCACCACCGACAGGTCCCGCCAGCGCAGCCCGGCCAGCTGCCGGTCGGCGAGCTGCGCCAGGTCCTGGCCCTTGAAGTACACCTGTCCCGCGGTGATGGCGGCGGTGGGCCCGAGCAGCCGTGCGATGGCGAACAGCAGCGTCGACTTGCCGCAGCCCGATTCGCCGACGATGCCGAGGAACTCCCCCGGCTCCAGTGCGAGGCTGACGTCGTCGACGGCCAGGACCCGGCCGCGGGCGGTGGCGTACTCGACGCTCAGCCCCCGCACGTCCAGCAGCAGATCAGCCACGGAGCCTCCTCACCGGCCGCAGGGCCGGGTTGCTGATCTCGTCGAAGGCGTTGTTCAGCAGCGCGAACGAGGTGCTCAGGAGCGCGATGCACAGGCCCGGGACGGCCGCCCACAGGTACTGGTCGGTCTGCAGCGCGGCCTGGTTCTGCGCCCAGTAGAGCATCGTGCCCCAGTCGACGCTGCTGGTGTCGCCCAGCCCGATGAACTCCAGCCCGGAGGCGGTGAGCACCGAGTAGAGCGCGACGTTCATGAAGTTGGCGATGATGAGCGAGGTCATGTTGGGCAGCAGCTCGACGACGATGATGTACGAGCGGCGCTCGCCCCGGACCCGGGCCGCCTCCAGGAAGTCGCGGCCGCGCAGCGACAGGGCCTGGGCGCGGAGCTGGCGTGCCCCGTAGGACCAGCCGGTGACCACCAGGGCGGCGATCATGACGGTGAGGCTGCGGTGCGCGAAGTACCCGGCGATGACCACCACCAGCGGCAGCACGGGGATCACCAGGATCACGTCGGTGAACAGTGACAGCAGGTCGTCCCACAGCCCGCCGAGGTAGGCGGCCGACACGCCGATCAGCACCGACAGCAGGGTGGCGAACACGCCGGACAGGACTGCGATGAGCAGGATGGGCCGGGTGCCGTGCACGACCTGCGCGGCGACGTCCTGCCCGAACCCGGTGGTGCCGAACAGGTGGTGCGCCGAGGCGCCCAGCGAGCGGCCGTAGCGGGAGGCGGCCGGGTCGCCGGGCGCGATCCAGTCCGGGACGGCCGCCAGCACGACGAAGAACACCAGGATCAGCAGCCCGGCCAGGGCCTTGCGGTTGCCCGCCATGGCCCGTGCCACCGACGAGCCGGGGATGCGGCGGCCGGTGAGCGGAACGGCGGCGTCGAGGGTGGCGGTCATCGGGCGGTCCTGGTGTGCGGGTCGAGCACGGCGGTGGCGATGTCGGCCAGCAGCACCGCCAGCAGGACCGCCACCGTGATGAGCAGGAACAGCGCCTGCATCATCGGGAAGTCCTCGTTCTCGACGGCCTGGACGAGCATGTAGCCGACGCCCGGATAGGCGAAGACGTACTCGACCAGGACCGCCCCCGACACCACCCCGCCGATGCAGATGGCGAACCCGGTGAGGCTGGGCAGCATCGCGTTGCGGGCCGCGTAGTCCCACATGATGCGCCGCCCGGGCAGTCCCTTGGCCCGGGCCATCCGCACGTAGTCCTCGGCCAGGGTGGTGACCATGCTGTTGCGCATGATCAGCACCCAGACGCCGATGGAGGAGATGAGGATGGTGACCGACGGCAGGATGGCGTGCTGCAGGACGCTGGAGATGAAGTCGGCGTTGAACCCGGCGGTCAGGCCCTCGTCGCTGCCGAACGCGGTGGGCAGCCACGGGTGGGCCACCGCGAACACCAGGATCAGCATCATCGCGACCCAGAAGTAGGGCAGTCCGGTCGCGACGACGAACACCGGCGGCAGCACCGCGTCCAGCCGGCCGCCGCGCCGCCAGGCCGACACCGCGCCGATCCCGGTGCCCAGCACGAAGGCCAGCACGGTGGTGACGCCGACCAGGCCGAGCGTCCACGGCAGCGCCGAGCCGACCTGGTGCGACACCGATTCGGGGAAGTACTGCACCGACTTGCCGAAGTCGAAGCGCGCGCAGTTCTTCAGGTACGTGAGGTATTGGGTGAGCAGGCTGTCGTGGTTGTCGACGCCGAGCTCGGCCTCGACGGCCTTGAGCGGGGCGCCCTGCAGCCTGCCGTGGTAGCGGGCCATCAGCGAGGTGATGGGGCTGCCCGGCAGCAGGCGCGGGATGGCGAAGTTGATGGTCAGGGCGGCCCACAGGGTGAGCAGGAAGAACCCCAGCCGGCGGAGCACGAACTTCATACGGCGGGCCTCACTTGGGCTGCAGGTGCAGCAGCACCTGACCCATGTCCGGGTACTGGAACGCCGACGGCAGCGCGTAGGGGTTCTGCTGGGTGACCCAGCCGGTGAACTTGGCGGTGTTGTACTGGTACCAGTCGGGCGACTCGGTCACCGGGATCACCGGCACGTCCTTGAGCATGATCTGCTCGAGCTGCGCGATGATCTGGTGCTGCTGGCCGGTGTCGGTGGTGGCGGCGTAGGAGTCGAAGAGCTTGTCGGTCGAGGGCACCATGTAGCGCTCGTAGTTGGTGGTGGCCTGCTGGCCGATCGGCGCGGAGTTGGCCGAGTACAGCCACTGCCGCAGCTCGTAGTACGGGGCGGGGCCGCCGGTCTGGGCGTAGTAGGCCAGGTCGAACTTCCCGTTGTACATCTTGTTGTAGTAGTCGTCGGAGGACAGGTTGTTGACGTTGAGCTGGATGCCGGCGGCCTTCATGCCCTGCGCGACGACCTGCAGCGTGGCCACCCAGTCGGAGTAACCGCCCTGGTTGATGACGGTGAACGACAGCTTCTTGCCGGCCGGGGAGACGTAGATGCCGTCCGAGCCCTTCTTGTACCCGGCGCCTTCCAGCAGCTGGGAGACCTTGCCCGGGTTGTAGGAGTAGGTGTCGGCGGCCTTGGCGGTGGGGTCGATCCAGCTCGCGAAGGTCGGGGACACGACCCCGAGCTGGCTGGCGGGCGGCTCCTGCCCGTCCTCACCGACCGCGGAGGCCTTCTGCCGGTCCACGGCGTAGGACAGGGCCTGGCGCACGACCGGGTCGTTCAGCGGCGGGGTCTTCAGGTTCGGATAGAGGGTGACCTGGGTGACCGGCGGCGACCAGGTGTGGTGGTCCTTGCTGCGCTTGGTGAAGAAGGTGTCGATGTTGGGGATGTACTGGCTGCCACACTGCGCCTGCCCGGTGGCCAGGTAGATGTTGGCCGGGCCGTTGTCGGTGAAGGCCGGGTACTGCACCTTGGCGATCTTCGGCAGGCCCTTCTGCCAGTACGCCGGGTTGGCGGTGAGGGTGAAGTTCTGCGGGTTGCACGAGCTCATCACGAACGCGCCGGTGCCGACGGGCTTGTCGTTCTTGAACTGCACCGGGTCCTTGACCGGGGCCCAGATGTGCTGCGGGATGATCGGCAGCACGCCGGCGACGTAGTAGAAGTACGGGACGGCCGCGGTCTTGAAGTTCAGGACGATCCGGTTCCCGTTCTGGGAGACGCCGCCGAGCACCGCCCAGATGGAGTTGAGGTCCAGGGCGGGGAACTTCTTGAGCTCGTTGAAGGTGAACAGGACGTCGGCCGCGCTCATCGGCTGCCCGTCGCTCCACTTCACCCCGTCGCGGATGGTCAGGGTGAGGGTCTTGTTGGCGTTGCTCCACGCCCAGCCGGTGGCCAGCCAGGGAGTGGTCTTCTGGTTCTGCAGGGCGTTGACGAACACCAGCGGCTCGTAGACCTCCCCGGTCACCAGCAGGTTGACCGAGGTGTTGAAGGGGTTGAACCCGCAGGTCCACAGACCGCCGCTGGCGTTGGAGATGGTCAGGGTGCCGGAGGGCCCGGACTTGGCCGAGGGGCTCTTCTTGCCGCTGCCGCCGCCGCACGCGCTGACGAGCAGCGCGGCCGCGACCGCCACGGCCGCGAGTTTCTTGAGGTTCATGGGTGCTGGGCCTTTCATGGGAGGGGTTGGAGGGTGAGCGGGCCCCCGAGGCCGGTCCCCGTTACACGGGGGCCTGCTGGCCGAGCGGTTCCCGGGCCGCCTGCGCGGCCAGCGCGAGGACACCGCGCAGCGGCGCGTCGTGCGGGTAGCGGGCGAGCACGAGGTCGGGCGGGTAGGGCACCCCCGCGCGCAGTGCGCGTTCCAGGTCGGGCCGCATCAGGTCGAACGAGCGGGTCATGCCGCCGCCGACCGCGATGCGCTGCGGGTCGACGAGGATCGCCAGGTTCACCAGGTGGAAGGCCAGTTCGGCGGTGAAAGTCTCGACCAGCGCGGCGGCGGCCGGGTCGTGGGCGGCGGCGGCGAACACCTCCTGCGCGCTGCCCAGCGCCCGGCCGCTGACCACGTCCTCGAGCATGGTGCGCTCCTCCAGCTTGAGCCCGACGTCGGTGACGGCCCGCAGGTTGTAGCCGATCTCGCCGGACGCGCCGTGCGCGCCGCTGAGCACCTGCCCGCCCGACACCAGCGCGACCGCGAGGCCGGTGCCCAGGTTGAGGTAGACCGCCGGGTCGTGGCCGGCCAGCACGCCCCACCGGGCCTCGGCGGCGGCGGCCGCCTTGACGTCGGTGGTGACGGTGACCCGCGCGCCCGGGAACGCCCCGCGAAGCTCCCGGCCGAGCGCCAGCTCCTCCCAGCCGGGGATGGCCGGGGCCAGTTCGACCCGGTCCTCGAAGGGGATCCCGAACGTGGAGGCCCCGACCGCGGCGAGCGTACGGCCCGCGGCGGCCTCGGCCAGCAGTTCGCGGGCGGAGTGCACGCACCGGTCGAAGCCGGTGCGCGCGCCCGAGCCCGCCAGGCTGTCGATCTCGCGGACGGCCAGCCGCTCACCCGATGGCTCGGCGACCGCGATCGCGAACTTGGTGCCGCCGAAGTCCAAGCCCAGGATCACGGGCCGATCCACGCGGTTCGCCATGCAGGACCACCTTCCGAATTAGTTAGGAAAGTACCCTTCCAAACTCGGCGCCGACAAGACTCAGATTGATTACGGCTCGGTACTATCTCCGGGACGAAAGAAGGTGCGCGTGACCAGTCCCCACCCGAGTCCGGCCCCCGGCCTGGACACCGCCGCGCGCCCCGGCCTGATCCGGGCGATGAACGAGCAGACGCTGCTCGGCCACGTCCGGCGGCTGGCTCCGGTGTCGCGCGCCGAGCTCGCCCGGCTCTCGGGCCTTTCCAAGCCGACGGTGTCGCTGGCGCTGGACAGCCTGGAGGCCGCCGGGCTGGTGCGCCGCGCCGGGGAGCGCACGGGCCTGCCGGGCCGGGCGGCGCGGCTGTACGAGGTGCATCCCGACGCCGGGTACGTGCTGGGCCTGGACATCGGCCGGCTGTATCTGCGCGGCGCGCTCATGGACCTGTCGGGCGCGATCCGGGCGACCGAGACCGTACGGGTGACCGCGGCGAGCGCCTCGCACCGCATCGCCGAGCTGGTCACGCTGGGCCGGGACCTGTGCGCGCAGGCCGGGGTGCCGCTGGACGAGGTCACCCAGACCGTCATCGGCAGCCCCGGCGTCTACGACTCCGGGCGCGACCTGATCCGGCTGGCCGAGAACCTGCCCGGCTGGAACCGCCCGGGTGTGCTCACCGAGCTGCGCGCCGCGTTCGGGCCCGACCTGATGCTGGAGAACGACATCGACGTGTCCGCGCTGGCCGAGCGGGCGCACGGGCATGGCCGGGAGGTCGACGACTTCGCGTTCGTGTCGGTCGGCACCGGCATCGGGATGGGGCTGATCCTGGGCGGCCGGCTACGCCGCGGCGCGCACGGGGTGGCCGGCGAGATCGCCTACCTGCCGCTGGGCGAGGACCTGCAGGACGTCAAGGACGCGCGGCGGCGCGGGCCGATGGAGTCGGCGGCGGCCGCGGCCGGGGTGGTGCGGGCCGCCCGCCGCGCCGGGATGAGCGGGCCGATCTCGGCGCGCCGGGTGTTCGAGGCGGCCGCCCGCGGCGACGAGCGGGCCGCCGGGGTGGTGGCGCACGCGGCCGAGCTGGTGGCCAAGGCGGTCTGCTCGGTGGTGATGGTGGTGGATCCGCAGATGGTGGTGCTGGGCGGCGGCATCGGGCAGGCGCCCGGGTTCGCCGAGGCGGTGACCGACGCGCTGCGCGAGCTGACCCCGGCGATGCCGGAGGTACGGGTGAGCGCGCTGGGCAAGGACGCGGTCGTGGACGGCTGCCTGGCGGCCGGCCTGGACCGTGCCTGGAGACGGCTCACCGCGGTCTAGAGCTGGTTCTCGCCGCCGGCGGGCCCCACATGAGTCCTGCCGCCGGCGGCGAGCGCTTCTACTTGACGGCTCCGGCGGTCAGACCCGACTGGCGCTGGAAGATGACGTAGACGACGATGACCGGGATGATCGCCAGGCTGAGCGCGGCGTACAGACCCGACCAGTCGGCGACGCCGCCGGCATTGGTGTTGATCTGCGCGATGCCCTGGGTCAGCACCCACTTGTTCGGGTCGCCCGACAGCAGCACCACCGGCAGCAGGTACTGGTTCCACTGGCCGATGATGTTGAAGATGGTGATGGACACCAGCCCGGACTTGGCCATCGGCAGCATGACCCGGAAGAACACCTTGGCGTGCCCGGCGCCGTCGATCATCGCGGCCTCGGCGACCGAGCTGGGCAGCGTCTTGAAGAACGCGGCCATGAAGAACACGGTGAACGGCAGCGAGTAGGCGATGTAGACCAGGATGATGCCCTGGTAGGTGAACAGCATCCCCATGTTCTTGACCATGGAGAACAGCGGCACCAGAGCCAGGAACACCGGGAAGGTCATTCCGGACACGAACATCAGGTAGATGAAGCGGTTGCCGCGGAAGGTGTAGCGCGCCAGCACGTAGGCGGCCATGGAGCCCAGCAGCATCGTGCCGAAGGTGGAGAACCCGACGATGATGATGGTGTTGAACAGGTACCGCCCGACGTGCGCGGTGCTCCAGGCCCGGCCGTAGGCGCTGAAGCTCCAGTGGTGCGGCAGCTCCCACGGCTTGCCGTTGAGGATCTGGTCGGAGGACTTGAACGCGCCCAGGAACGTCGACAGCAGGGGGACGGCGACGAGCAGCGCCCACAGCAGCAGGGCGATGTGCGACAGCGCCATGAACGGGTTGCGTTCGCGCCTGCGCCCCCGTCCGGGCTGAGCGCCGGCGGGGCGGGCGGCGGGCTTTGCGGTGCGGATCGTGTCCGGTTGAGTCGTCATCTGCTGGTCCTAGAACTCGATGCTCTCGCGGCGGGTGACCCGCATGGAGATCGCGGCGAAGGTGATGGTCATGAAGAACAGCGCCACCCCCATCGCGGCGGCGTAGCCGGCCTTGGGCTGGTTGAAGGCGTTGTTCCAGATCTCCAGCGGCAGCACGCTGGTGGAGTTGTCCGGTCCCTCACCGCCGTTGATCGACATGACCTGGACCAGGGCGAAGCCGTCGAAGGCGGCGATGCCCAGATAGATCCAGCCGACCTGCAGGGTGTCCCGCAGCAGCGGGAGCGTGATCTTGAAGAAGAGGGTGGCCCGGCTGGCGCCGTCCAGCGCGGCCGCCTCGAACAGGTCCTTGGGGATGGAGGTCATCGCGGCCGAGAACAGCACCACGTAGAAGCCGACGGCCTGCCAGACCATGACCCCGATGACCGACCACAGCGCGAGGTTGGAGTCGGTGAGGAACCCGATCTGGTCCTTGCCGCCGATCCCCACCGCCTGCAGCACGGCGTTGAGGACGCCGGAGGGGACCCCGGCGCTCTTGGAGCCCTGCTGGTAGACGGTGGAGAACAGCACGCCGATGATGGCCACGGCCAGCACCTGCGGCAGGAAGAAGATCACCTTGTAGATGCCGGAGAACCGGACTCCGCGCAGGCGTCCGCCCTGGATGCTCCCGCCCAGGTTGAGCATGAACGAGAAGAACAGGGCGATGGTCAAGGTGACCAGCGGCAGGGCTATGAGCATCACGACGTGGTGCTCGACCGCCCCGGTGAACTTGCTGTCGCTGAACAGGTTCTTGAAGTTGTCCAGCCCGTTGTACTCCGGGGCGGACTGCCCGTCCCACCGGCTGAACGCGACCTGGAACGTCTGAATGTACGGCCAGATCACGAACAGGATGTAGAGGGTCACCGGGGCTGCGAGGAACCCGATGATGAAGCGATTCTTGCCCTGCCGCATGGTCACTTGCTCCGTTTCAGTACCCGGGCTGGCTAGGAGATCGCCGGCCGGGTCTGCTTGGTGATGGACGAGTCGGCCTTGATCTTGGCGGCCTCCTTGTCCAGGGCGCTGCAGAAGGAGTCGGCGTTGCCTCCTCCATAGCACAGCTTGTTGGTCTGGTTGCGGGCCTCCATGTCGAGGTCCTTGTACCAGCCGTCGAAGTTCAGCCAGGTGATGACGCTGGAGCCGGCGGCCTTCTGCGCGTCCACGACGGACTGGGTGCCGGGGGTGAGCTGCAGGCCCTCCAGGGCGCCCTTGACGACCGCCATCGAACCGGCCTGCTGGAAGAAGGCCTGCGCGCCGGCCTTGGACAGCATCTGGCGCAGGTACTCCAGGGCACCGGCCGGGTTGGGGCTCTTGGCCGAGGCGAAGAACGGCTCGCCGGCGGACACGCGCAGCGCCGGGTAGGGGAGCTTGTCGCCGCCCATGTCCGGGTACGGGCAGATGGCGTACTCGAAGCCGTCGGCGCCCTTGACGTCCTTCATCTCGTTCTCCAGCCAGTCACCCGACGGGTAGAACGCGATCTTGTTCTGCTTGTGCAGGGTCTGCACCTGGGTGTGGATCAGGCCGAGGTAGGCCTTGTCGGAGTACTTCTGGCAGATCTCGCCCCACTTCTGGGCGGCGGTCTTGACGGCCGGGTTGCTCCAGGCGCCGTCGGCCAGGTTGTCGACGTCGACGCCGACCTGGTTGCCGCCCAGCTTGTTGGCCGACTGGATGATGCCGTAGTACATGTAGTACGCGGCGTTCTTGCCGGCGTAGGCGAACGGCACGATGCCCTTGGCCTTGATCTTGTCGCACAGGGCGGTGAACTCGTCCCAGGTCTTGGGGGCGGTCCAGCCGTTGTCGGCGAACAGCTTCTTGTTGTACCAGAGGCCGAAGGTCGTGGCGACGTAGTTCATCTGCATCGGCTTGCCGGCGACCATGCCGGTGTCGCGCACCTTCTTGGACGGGTCGTCCACCGAGGGGGCGTCCCACAGCTTGGTGAGGTCCTGCAGCTGCCCGGCGCTGGCCAGAGCGGTCCAGTCCATCTGCGCGGTGCCGGAGTTGTCCACCACGTCGGGGATGTTGGTGCCGGAGTTGAACCGCGGCTGCAGGGTGGTGCCGATGGCGGTGATGGCCTCGTGCTTGATGGCCGCGCCCGGGAAGGCCTTCTTGTAGATCGGCTCGTGGCCCTTGGTGGCGTAGTCGTCCTTGTAACCGCCCATGAAGATGACCACGTCGAGTGGAGCGGTGGCCTTGACCCCGAACGGGTTCTTGGCGTCGCTGTTGTTGGCCTTGACGTTGTCCTTCTTCTTGGAGCTGCTGGTGGCGCAGGCGCTCAGCAGTGATACGCCGGGACCGGCGACCAGCGCGGTCAGTCCGACCCGCTGGAGCAGCGTCCGGCGGTCGAGGCCCTTGGGGGCTGGGGACTGGGACATGGTCTTCCTCTCGGGGATAGAGGTGTTACTGGGTGAGGGTGGAACCGAGCAGTTCGTCGCGGGTCACGCTAAGGGCATGCTCGAGGGCGCCGGCGAGGACTGGATTGCCCTCGACGGCCGATATCCGCAGCGGAGGCCGCGGGATCGTCATGATGTGCAGTTGGTGCTCGATCCGGCCACGCAGTTCGTCGCCACCGGCGAGCAGAACCTCGCCGGTGAGGATGACGACCTCCGGGTCGATCAGTGCGGTGATGCCCGCGAGCCCGGTGGCGATCCGCTGTGCCACGTCCCGAAGTGCCTGGTCAGCGGCCAGATCTCCAGTCTCCAGCCAGGCTTCGATGGCAGAGCGTACCGCTCGCTCCGGAGTAGTCCCGCGAAAGCCGTAGCCCCGCAGGGTGTCCAGCACCGCACGGCCGCCGGCCAGGGCCTGCAGACCGTGGTTCTGGCCGTACCTGCCGTGCTCGCGTGCGGTCGGCACGTCGGGCATGGGCATGTAGCCGGCCTCGCCCGCGCCACCGGTGGCGCCGCGGTGCAGTTTGCCGCCGAACATGAGCGCGGCGCCGATGCCTCGGCCGAACCACGTCAGCACGAAGCTGTCGTGGCCCTTGGCGGCGCCGTGGGCGTGCTCGGCGACCGCGACGAGGTTGACGTCGTTCTCGATCGCCACGGTGACCCCGAGGTCACGCTCGAGGTTGCCCACAAGATCGTCGATCTGCCAGCCCCGGATGTGCGAGGCGTACCAGAGCCGTCCGGTCCGCGGGTCGATCGCGCCCTGGATGCCGATGGTGACCCGGCTGAGCTGTTCCACCGTGATACCGGCGCCCTGGCAGGCGCCCGCGACGGCCGTCCGGACCCAGGCGATCGCGTCGCCGCCGGTCCGCCGCGGAGTCGGCAGGTGGAACTCCCCGAGGACATCGCCGGTGATCCCGGCGACGACGGCGCGGAGCCGGGCGCCGGTGACATCCAGCGCGCATACGTAGGCCAGTCCAGGGTTGATCTTGTAGGTTTCGGCGGTACGACCCGGAAGGCCTTCGCGCCGCCCGTCCAGGACCACCAGACCGGCGTCACGCAGCCGGTTGAGCAGCTGCGAGGCGGTCGGCTTGGAGAGCCCGGTGAGACCGGACAGCTCCGGCCGGGTGATCGGCCCGTGCTCCAGGAGAGCTTGCAGCGCGGCCCGGTCGTTGATCGCGCGCATGAGGCTGGGCGTGCCCGGTGTCGGCTGTGCGGCTTTGGACACGTTCCCTCCCTTCCGACGCGATCCCTGATCAACTATTAAGAAACTGTCCTAATTAATGCCCGGAATCTAGAAACTCCGAGACCCCTTCGTCAAGTACGGGTCGGCCAGTCGCAACCAACCCGTAACCGAGAATTACGGCGCGTGGCGACCCGCGCACCTCCAGTGATCCACATCACATTGCGATCACAGCGTTGACCTGGGCGAATATGAGGCCCTCGCGACCGGACGCGGGTGGTTCAGCGGCCCTGGACGCTCAGGTGATCACGGGCTTCGACGTCCCGGCCCTGGAGCGCGGCGGCCAGGCGCGCGGCGGCGGCGTCCCAGCTCCAGGTGCGCTCGACCCAGCGGCGGCCCGCCTCCCCCATGGCGCGGGCCAGCCGGGGGTTCTCCAGCAGATGCAGCAGGGCCGCGGCGACGGCGTCGGGGGTGCGGGCGTCGATGAGCAGCCCGGTCTCGCCGGGCCGCAGCGACTCGGGACTGCCGCCGGAGCGCCCGACCACCACCGGCAGCCCGGCGGCGGCGGCCTCCAGGGTGACCAGGCCCAAACCCTCGGTCTGCAGGCCCCGCCGGTCGTCGCGGCAGGGCAGCACGAACACGTCGGCGGCGGCGTAGTAGGAGGGCAGTTCGGCGTCGCTGACCGGGCCGGTGACGGTGACCGACCCGGGGTAGTGCCGGGCGGCCTGCTCGGCCAGCGAGCGGCGTAGCGGTCCGTCTCCCACGATCACCAGCCGGGCGTCCGGGACCCGGGACAGCACCTGCGCCCAGGCGCGCAGCAGCACGTCGTGGCCCTTGCGGCGGACCAGCCGGGACACCGTCACCACCACGGGACCGCCGTCGTGCCCGCCGCGGCCGAAACGGCCGGGGTCGACGCCGCCGGCCAGGTGCACCAGCCGGGTGCGCGGGTCGACGACCGGCCGCAGCTCGGCCAGCGTCGCCTGGTTGAGGTAGGTGACGATGTCCACTCCATGGGTGGCGGCGCCCAGTGCGAGCCGGGTCGGCCAGGCCCGGATCCAGCCCAGCTCCTGCCCGTGGGTGGAGGCGACGATGTGCCCGATCCCGGCGGCCCGCACCAGCGGCGCGTACAGGCCGAACGGGGCCAGCGCGGGGATCCAGGCGGCACTGGCCCGGTGCCGGCGGGCGATCCGCCGCAGGCCGCGAAACAGCAGGTAGCCGTGTCTGCGGATCACCGGGAAGTCCAGGGTCGCGTCGAAGTCGGCGGCACCCGGCCATGCCGGGGCGATCAGGACGATCCGGTCCGCGGGCAGCCGCCGGACCAGCTCGTAGGTGAAGGTCTGCACCCCGCCGGATTCCGGCGGAAAGTGCCCGGTCACCACCACCGTGCGGGGGATATCCAGACCATCCATGGGTGGTCCATTACCCGATGAATCCAATCTTGCGCCAGGGCAAGCGGCTAGGATTCTTGGCCAGATCAGGCCAACATTATGGGGCACAAACGGGCGGGTAAAGGGATTGCTTGGAAGGGATGGGGCGGAAGGTGGCGCGGTTCCGGGAGGCGCTGGGGTGTCAGATACCGACCGGCACATCGACCTGAACTGGAGGACCGTCGAAGGCCGGGAGCCGGTCGGTGATCTGGCGGCACAGGAGAACTTCCCGGTCGCGGCGCGCTTTCTGCCCGCCCAGGTGCGCCGCCGCCTGTTCACCCTCTACGGGTACGCGCGGCTGGTCGACGACGCCGGCGACGAGGCCGAGCCGGAGCGGCGGGGCGCGCTGCTGGACGCGATCGAGGCCGATCTGGACCGTGCCTACACCGGTGTGCGGCCCGAGCTACCCATCATGCGGGCGGTCGCGGCGCTCGCCGCCGAGTGCGCCGTTCCCCGGGAGCCGTTCGACGGGCTGCTGGCCGCCAACCGGCTGGACCAGACCGTCATTCGCTACGAGACCTTCGACGACCTGCTGGACTACTGCGCGCTGTCGGCCGCGCCGGTGGGCCGGCTGGTGCTGCACGTGTTCGACGCCGCGACCCCGGCCCGGATCGCCCGCTCCGACAAGGTGTGCGCGGCCCTGCAGGTCGTCGAGCACTGCCAGGACGTCGGTGAGGACTACGAGCGCGGCCGGATCTACCTGCCGCAGCAGGACCTGCGCCGCTTCGGCTGCGCGGAGGACGACCTGAAGGCCGCCACGACGCCGACACGGCTGCGCGGCGTCGTCGCGCTGCAGACCGCCAGGGCCCGCGAACTGCTGGACCAGGGCGCCCCGATCACCGGCTCCTTGCATGGCTGGGCACGGCTGGCCGTGTCTGGGTATGTCGCCGGGGGAAGGGCCGCGCTGGCCGCGTTGGAGCGCGGCGGTCACGACGTGCTGGGGGCCCGGTTGCGGCCGCACAAGGCCCGGCTGCTGGGCGAATGGGTGAAGGCCGGCTGGCCGCCGACTCAGCCGCGGACAAACGGGAGGAGATGATCGGGTGGAGGCCTCGGATGCGTACCGGCACTGCGAGCAGATCGTCAGGACAAGGGCGCGTAACTTCGCCTACGGCATCCGGCTGCTACGACCCCCCGAACGTGCGGCACTGAGCGCGGTCTACGCGTTCGCCCGGCGCGTCGACGACATCGGCGACGGCGACGACCCGCCGCAGGTCAGGCTGGCCGGCCTGGCCGAAGTGCGCGCGCAGCTCGCCGTCCTCGACCGGCCCGGCGCCGACGTCGGCGACGACCCGGTGCTCATCGCGCTGGCCGACGCGGCGACCCACTACCCGATCCCGCTGGCCGCCTTCAGCGAGCTGATCGACGGCTGCGAGGCCGACGTGCGCGGCACCAGCTACGAGTCGATCGAGGACCTGGTCGGCTACTGCAGGCTGGTCGCCGGCTCGATCGGCCGGTTGTCGCTGGGCGTGTTCGGCGCGTCCGACCTGGTCAAGGCCGAGCCGCTGGCCGACGCGCTCGGGGTGGCGCTGCAGCTGACCAACATCCTGCGCGACATCCGCGAGGACGCGCAGTCCGGCCGCACCTATCTGCCCGCCGAGGATCTGGTCAGGTTCGGGCATCCGGCCGACCTGGCCGGGGCCGACCTGCCCGACCTGGCCGACGTGGTGCGCTACGAGGCGCAGCGCGCCCAGGACTGGTACGCCACCGGCCTGCAGCTCATCCCGATGCTGGACCGGCGCGGCGCGGCCTGCACCGGCGCGATGGCCGGCATCTACCGGCGGCTGCTGGACCGCATCGCCGCCGACCCGTCCGCCGCGCTGTCGGCGCGCGCCTCGCTGCCCGCGTGGGAGAAGGCGGTCGTGGCGGTCCGCGCGCTGTCCGGAGGTATCCGGTGAGGGTCGCCGTCGTCGGCGGTGGCCTGGCGGGCATCACGGCCGCGCTCGCCCTGCAGGAGGCGGGGGCCGCTGTCGAACTGTTCGAGGCGCGGCCCCGGCTGGGCGGCGCCACGCACTCCTTCAACCGTGACGGGCTCACCGTCGACAACGGCCAGCACGTCTACCTGCGCTGCTGCACCGCCTACCAGGGGCTGCTGGACCGGCTCGGGGCCCGCGACAAGGTGAGCATGCAGGACCGGTTCGACATCACGGTGCTCTCGCCCGACGGCCGGTCGGGGCGGCTGCGCCGGGCCGGTCTGCCCGGGCCGCTGCACATGCTGCCGGCGCTCGGCCGCTACGGGCTGCTCGGCCCGGCCGACCGGCTCCGGGTGGGCCGGGCGGCGCTGGCGCTGCGCGGCCTCGATCCGGACGATCCGGCGCTGGACCAGGTGAGCGTGGGCACGTGGCTGTCGGCGCACGGGCAGCGCGAACGGGCCCGTACCGCGCTGTGGGAGCTGTTCGTCACCGCCGCGCTCAACACCGGGGTCGAGGACGCGGCACTGGGCGCGGCGGCGATGGTGGTGCAGACCGCGCTGCTGGGCCGTGCCGACGCCGCCGACATCGGCGTCCCGACGGTGCCGCTGGGCGACCTGCACGGCACCTCGGCGCTCGAGGTGCTGGACACCGTCCATCTGAAGTCGAAGGTCACCGCCATCGAGCCCGGGCCCCGGCTGACGGTCGACGGGCAGGTGCACGACGTCGACGCGGTCGTGCTGGCCGTACCGCACCAGGCGGCGGCGGCGCTGGTGCCTGAGGAGGCGTGCCCGGACCGCGGGCGATGGGCGGGGCTGGGAGCCAGCCCGATCGTCAACGTCCATGTCCGCTACGACCGGCGGGTGACCGATCTGCCGTTCGCGGCGGCGATCGACTCCCCCGTCCAGTGGGTGTTCGACCGGACCGCGATCAGCGGCGCCGACTCCGGCCAGTACCTGGCGGTGTCGGTGTCGGCGGCGGCCGACTGGATCGACGTGCCGGTCGCCGAGGTGCGGGCCGTGTTCGTCCCGGCGTTGCGGGCGCTGTTCCCCGCCGCGCGGGCCGCCCGCGTCACCGACCTGTTCGTCACCCGGGAACGCCAGGCCACCTTCGACCAGGTGCCGGGCAGCGGCGCGCTCCGCCCCGGCCCGGTCACCCGCATGCCCGGCCTGGTTCTGGCCGGAGCGTGGACCGCCACCGGCTGGCCGGACACGATGGAAGGCGCGGTCCGCAGCGGTCTCACCGCCGCCCGCCACGTCCTTCGCACCACCCGCACGGCGCCTGACCGAGCCCGCATCGAGGGAGGACTTCTGTGACGACGATCGAGACCCCGCTGCCCACGGCCGCCGCGTCGGCCGCCCTCGAAGCGGCCCGCGACCACCTGCTGCGCCTGCAGTCGCCGGAGGGCTGGTGGAAGGGCGAACTGCAGACCAACGTGACGATGGACGCCGAGGACCTGCTGCTGCGCGAGTTCCTGGGCATCAGGGACGCCGCCGAGACCGCCGAGGCGGCCCGCTGGATCCGCGGTGAACAGCGCCAGGACGGCACCTGGGCCAACTTCCACGGCGGCCCGGCCGACCTGTCCACCACCATCGAGGCGTACGTGGCGCTGCGGCTGGCCGGTGACGAGCCCGGCGCCCCGCACATGGCGCGGGCCGTCGCCTACATCCGGCGAGCGGGCGGACTGGAGGCCAGCCGGGTGTTCACCCGGATCTGGCTGGCGCTGTTCGGCCAGTGGTCCTGGGACGACCTGCCGATCATGCCGCCGGAGCTGATGTACCTGCCCAAGTGGTTCCCGCTGAACGTCTACGACTGGGGATGCTGGGCCCGGCAGACCATCGTGCCGCTGACCGTGGTGGGATCGCTGCGCCCGGTCCGCGCCCTGCCCTTCGACCTGCCGGAACTTCGCACCGGCCACCGCCCCGCACCGGCCCGCGCCGGGTGGGCGGGCGCGTTCAACGCCCTGGACGCGATGCTGCACCGCTACGAACGCCGCCCGGTCGGCGCGCTGCGCGAGGCGGCGCTGCGCCGCGCCACCGACTGGATCGTGGCCCGCCAGGAGCTGGACGGCTCCTGGGGCGGCATCCAGCCGCCCTGGGTGTACTCCCTCATCGCCCTGCACCTGCGCGGGTACGCGCTGGACCACCCGGTCATCCAGCGCGGGCTGCGGGGTTTGGAGCGTTTCACGATCCGCGACGACAAGGGCCGCCGGCTGGAGGCCTGCCAGTCGCCGGTCTGGGACACCGTCCTGGCGATGACGGCGCTGGCCGACGCGGGCCTGCCCGCCGACCACGAGGCGCTGCGCCGGGCGGGCCGCTGGGTGCTGGCCGAGGAGATCACCGGCCCCGGCGACTGGCAGGTGCGCCGTCCCGGGCTGCCGCCGGGCGGCTGGGCCTTCGAGTTCGACAACGACGGCTACCCCGACACCGACGACACCGCCGAGGTCATCCTGGCGCTGCGCCGGGTCGACCTGCCCGAGGCCGCCCCGGCCATCGACCGGGCGCTCACCTGGCTGACCGGCATGGCCTCCCGCGACGGCGGCTACGGGGCCTTCGACGCCGACAACACCCGCGAACTGTGCACCAAGCTGCCGTTCTGCGACTTCGGCGCGGTCATCGACCCGCCGTCGGCCGATGTCACCGCCCACGTCGTGGAGGCCTTCGCCCACGAGGGCAGGGCCACCACCGAGGTGACCAAACGGGCGGTCGTCTGGCTGCTGAAGGCCCAGGAGGACGACGGCTCCTGGTTCGGCCGCTGGGGCGCCAACCACGTCTACGGCACCGGCGGCGTCGTGCCCGCTCTCATCGCGGCCGGCGTCGGCCCGCACAAGCCGCCGATCCGCCGCGCCGTCGCCTGGCTGGAACACCACCAGAACCCCGACGGCGGCTGGGGCGAGGACCTGCGCTCCTACGACGACCCGTCCTGGATCGGCCGGGGCGACTCCACCGCCTCACAGACCGCCTGGGCGCTGTTGGCCCTGCTGGCCGCCGGGGAACGCGGCGACGCCGTCCACCGCGGCATCCGCTGGCTGGTCGACAACCAGCGACCCGACGGCACCTGGGACGAGGACCAGTTCACCGGCACCGGCTTCCCCGGCGACTTCTACATCAACTACCACCTCTACCGGCTGGTCTTCCCGATCAGCGCCCTGGGCCGCTTCCTCGCCGCAGGCTCATGAACCTGCTGGTAGTGGCTCCGCTGTCCATCGAGGCCCGCGCCCTCACCCGAGGCCCGGCCCACGCGGGGACCCGCGTCCTGCACGTGGGCGCGGGTCCCGTCCGGGCGGCCCGGGCGGCGGCCGCACTCCCCGCCTTCGACGCCCTGGTCGTCGCCGGCTTCGGCGGCGCCCTCACCACCGACCTGTCCCCCGCCGACCTCCTGGTGGCCACCGAGGTCCACGACGCCACCACCCCCCAGGCCGCGGCATATCAGTGCTCCGGGGCGGCCGATCTGGCGGCGCTGCTGTGCCGGGCCGATCGGGGACCGGTCCGGACGGGTGTTCTGGTGACGAGTGGGCATGTCGTCAAAGAGAGGGAACGCGGCGTTTTGGCCGCTCGCGGGGCGGTCGCCGTCGACATGGAAGCCGCGCCTTTGGTTGCGGAGGCCGCGCGACGGGGTAAGCCGTTCGCGGTGGTACGGGTGATCGTTGACACGCCCGACCATCCGCTGCTGCGGCCGGGGACACTGCGCGGCGGCGTGGCCGCGTACCGGCGGCTGCGCGCTCTCAGACCCGCCCTCGCCGAGTGGGCGGAACAGATAACTGCACGTCCACCGAGCCCACGGAGGTAACGATATGGCCATGCCGCTTCGCCAGAGCCTGCGCATCGGCGGCTACATCATGAAGAACAAGCTCCGCGGGAAGGAGAAGTTCCCGCTGCTGCTCGAACTGGAGCCGCTGTTCGCCTGCAACCTGAAGTGCGCGGGCTGCGGGAAGATCCAGCAGCCGGCGCATCTGCTCAAGCGGCGGATGCCGGTCGAGCAGGCGGTCGCGGCGGTGAAGGAGTGCGGGGCGCCGATGGTGTCCATCGCCGGCGGCGAACCGCTCATGCACCCCGAGATCGGCCAGATGGTCGCCGAGCTGGTGAAGATGAAGCGGTTCGTGTTCCTGTGCACCAACGCGCTGCTCATCCCCAAGAAGATCGACCAGTTCGAGCCCTCCCCGTACTTCGCGTGGACCGTGCACATCGACGGGCTGCAGGAACGGCACGACGAGTCGGTGTGCAAGGAGGGGGTGTTCGAGGAGGCGGTCGCGGCGGTACGGGAGCTGAAGCGCCGCGGGTTCCGGGTCACCACCAACACCACGTTCTTCAACACCGACTCGCCGCAGAACGTCATCGACGTGCTCAACTACCTCAACGACGACCTCCAGGTCGACGAGATGATGATCTCGCCCGGGTACGCCTACGAGAAGGCGCCCGACCAGGAGCACTTCCTGGGCGTGCAGGAGACCCGGGAGCTGTTCCGCAAGGCCTTCGGCGGCGGCAACCGGGAGCGGTGGCGGCTCAACCACTCGCCGCTGTTCCTGGACTTCCTGGAAGGCAAGGTCGACTTCGCCTGCACGGCCTGGGCGATCCCGTCGTACTCGCTGCTGGGCTGGCAGCGGCCCTGCTACCTGATGTCCGACGGCTACGCCCAGACCTACAAGGAACTCCTCGACGACACCGACTGGGACTCCTACGGCCGCGGCAAGGACTCGCGCTGCAACAACTGCATGGCGCACTGCGGGTACGAGCCGACCTCGGTGTTCGCCACCGTGGGGTCGCTGAAGGAGTCGCTGCGCGCCGTCCGCGCCAACTAAGGGCGTGGGCCGAACCGCCCGGCCAGCCCCCGGTACACCCCGGGCAGCAGCCCGCGCACCGCGACCGGCAACCGCAGCCAGCGCGGCATATAGGTCTCGGCGGTCCCGGCCGCCGAGACCCGCACCAGGGCGTCGGCGGCCGCCTGCGCCGAGACCGGGCGCGGGCCCCCGCGCGGGTACGGCACGCCGCGCCGGGCGAAGAACGCGGTGTCCACGATCCCGGGCACCAGCACGCTGACCGTCACCCCGCTCCCCCGCAGCTCCAGCCGCAGGCTCTCGGCGAACATCTCCAGCCCCGCCTTGGTCGCCGCGTACACCGCCTCACCGGCCACCCCGAGCCGCCCGGCGATCGAGCTGACCAGCACCACGCGCCCGCGTCCGCGCGTCACCATCGCCGGCAGCAGCAGCCGGGTCAGCTCCATCGGCGCGGCCAGGTTCACCGCCACCAGGCGCGCCACGTCGCCCGACGGCATCGCGGTGAACCGCCCGGCCCAGCCGATCCCCGCGTTGCACACCAGGACGTCTATGTCCCCGGCCGCCTCGGCGATCCGCGCCGCGGCCCCGGGCTCGGCCAGGTCTTCCCGTACGACCCGCCCGCCGGTCCGTCCGGCCAGCTCCTCCAAAGCGGTCTGGTCACGGCCGTGCAGCACCACCGAGGCCCCGGCCGCCGCGAACCGCTCCGCGGCCGCCCGCCCGATCCCCGAGGACGCCCCGGTCACCAGCACCCGCGCCCCCCGCAGCCCGGTACCGTCCGTCACGGCGAGGGGTCCAACGGGCTTTCAAGCTCGCCCTGGAGATCGAGGATGACCTTGTGGGCGGCGTCGGCCAGCGCCGCGGCGTCGGCCAGGGCCGGGTCGGTGGTGAAGCCGAAACCGTGGACCCCGTTGACGCTCAGCGCGCCCATGGCCAGCGGGGCCCCGGGAGCCGGTGGCAGCAGCGGGAACACCTCGGTGACCGGAGCGCCGCCCATCCGGTGCAGGCCCGCGGGCCCCGGCAGGTTGGACACCACCATCTGGAAGGTACGGCGGCCATAGACCGTACGGGCGAACCAGCGCTGCACCGGCGCCGGCAGCAGCGCACAGACCCGCTCCATCACGAAGCGGGTGGCCAGCGCCCGGGTCGGCGAGCGCAGCGCCCGGGTGGCGCGGGCGATGCGGGCGAGCCGCTCGGGCTCGGGCAGGTCGCCGACCGGCAGATCGACCAGGACGGCGGCGGTGTAGTTCCCCTCCGGCGGGGTCTGAGCGTCCCGCAGCATCAGCGGCACCGTCGCCCGGACCCGGGTGTCCTCGTCGTCGGAGAGGGTGTCCGGCAGCGTCGCGACCCGGCGCAGGCCCCCGGCGACCGCGCACAGCACCACGTCGCTCACCCGGACCCCGTGCGCCTTGGCCACGTCACGGACCAGCGGGAACGGCAGCGCCACCGCGCCAAAACGCCGCTCGGCCGTACCTCCGGAGGGCAGCCGCGCATCCTGACGGCCCGCCACGGCGAGCTGGCCGAGGCCGATCGTGATCGCGGCGGCCCGGCGCAGCAGGCCCGGGCGGGCCGGAACGTTCTCCAGCGGCGGCAGCGGCGGCTCCATCAGCGCGACCGCGTGCGTGATGACCCCGATCCCGTCGGCCACCACATGGTGCATCAAGAACACCACCGCGGCCCGGCCGGGCTGAACCTCGGGACCCAGCACCAGCCGCCACAACGGCCGGTCCCGGGGCAGCGGCGTCGACTGCAGCTCCCCCACCAGCCGCTCAAGCCCGCTCATTCCCGCGGCTTCGCGCACACTCACATGCCAGTTCCAGTCCAGCTCCGGGTGCTCCACCCAGACCGGCCGCCGTCCGCGCCGGCGCGCCAGCCGCTGGTGCATCCGCGGCAGCTCGGCCAGCCGGGCCTCGACCGCCGCGACCAGAGCGGCCCGCGACACCCGCCCGCCGGAGGTGTCCAGCAGGATCAGCCCGCCCACATGCTGC
>Ga0308173_10000067_pt1 | contig 34622 bp, 20 predicted proteins | sample PhyPR1_FD_203716 | JGI IMG/M metagenome (GOLD analysis project Ga0308173, IMG submission 203716) | Soil microbial communities from UC Gill Tract Community Farm, Albany, California, United States - DLSLS.P.R1 | ecosystem: Environmental > Terrestrial > Soil > Agricultural land | place: USA... | reverse complement strand
GGCGAACTCGATTCCCGCCGCGATTTTCGAAATTTCGATATCGTCACCATTGACGGGGAGGCGGCGCGCGATTTCGACGACGCGGTCTGGGTAGAACGCCTGCCGAATGGTCATTTCGCGCTGCAGGTACACATTGCGGATGTAAGTCATTACGTCAGAACGGGAACCCCGATTGACCAGGAAGCCTTGCGGCGTGGCACCAGCGTTTACTTCCCGGATCGGGCTGTCCCCATGCTGCCGGTGGAGCTTTCTACCGATATCTGCTCGCTGCGGCCTCAGGAGGATCGCCTGGTGTTATCGGCTCTGCTCGAAATCGACCGCCAGGGCGATGTGGTCGCGCAGGACTTCACCCGCGGCGTGATCCGAAGTGCTGAGCGCATGACATACACGAACGTGTTCCGCGTACTCGAAGGTGACGCGCCGATGCGCGAGCGGTACCGGAATCTGATTGACCGCTTTGAGCTGATGCGCGAGCTTGCTCTCATTCTCAATCGCAAACGAACCAAGCGCGGCTCGATCGACTTCGATATGCCGGAGACGAATATCGAACTCGATCTGTCCGGCCAGATGGTGGGCGTCACGCGCGCGGAACGGAACATTGCGCACCGCATTATCGAAGAGTTCATGCTTGCGGCGAATGAGGCAGTAGCCGGGCATCTGGAGGGGGCCGGCATCCCGGCTCTATACCGTATCCACGAGCGGCCCGAAGCAAAGCGGGTGATGGACTTTGAAGAGATTGCGACGCATTTCGGTTATTCGCTGGGGGTGGGAGCGATACCCGTTAAAAAGTTCCCCGTGACAGATAGGCGGCGGGATGGGCGCAAAATCCGAAAAGACATCGTGCTGGCGCGCGAAGATTTTCAGATCTCGTCGCGGAACTATCAGCGGCTGATTGCGAAGATTGCGGGCAAACCCGAAGAGCGGATCCTCAGCTACCTGATGCTTCGGTCCTTGAAGCAGGCCCGCTACAGCAATCTGAACGAAGGGCACTTTGCACTGGCGGCTTCGGCCTACACGCATTTCACCTCGCCGATCCGCCGCTATCCGGACCTGGTTGTCCATCGAGTGTTGTCGCACTATCTGGATACGAAGGGCCCGCTTCTGGAGAATGGCGCGCTTCGCGAGATTGGCGACGATACTTCCTTCACGGAACGCCGCGCGGCCGATGCGGAGCGGGAATTGATTGAGTGGAAGAAAGTCAAATTCATGCAGGACCGGGTGGGCGATGAATTCGACGCCCTCATTATCAGCACCACGAAATTTGGCTTCTTTGTCGAACTGACTGAGCTGTTTGTAGAAGGCTTAGTGCCGACTGATACGCTTCCCGGAGACCGCTTCCTATATCACGAAAGCGGCCGCAAGATTATTGGCGAGCGGAGCCGCAAGACGTACTCTATCGGCGATACGATCCGCGTTCGCCTGGACCGGACGGATACGGTAGAGCACAAGCTGCAGTTCGCGGTGGTGGCGGAGCCGAGCCAGCGAAAATCGCGGAATCCGAGGCGTGAGCGTAAGCGAATTTGATTGCGCGATGATGTGGCGCGGGCACTTAGCCCTGCCCCGAGCTTCAGCTTGCTCCCGAGGAATCGCGGGCTGAAGCCCACGGCGGCGTGCTGAAGCACACGCCATGATTAACTTGGGCTGCGGCGAGACGGAGCGGCCTCGAATGGACGGCTAGGAAAATTGCACACCGGTTTGGCGCCACGCATCCGAAGAAACGATCATCACAATCCATTCCATCTGAATCCAGAAAAAGAATGCTAGAGTCAGCAGCATCGCTCTCCTCCTTGCATTTGATCGGAGCACCGGGGCGAGAACCTGACGCCACGGCCGCTTCAGCAGAGTATCCAAAAGCATGAACGCGAGCACCGCAAATAAAGGGATTACCGGAAAGGAATAACGCGGCTGCGACCACGTTAGCCAGCAAGGCGCCGCGTAAATAGCGGCGATGCCCAGAATTGCAGATACGGCATCGAACTGGGTTCTGAAACTTGGCAGATTGAAACAGAAAACAATGGCAAAGACCATAATCGGCCAGAAGAACGACACCTCAATGAGGGTGATTCCTCCGCCCAGCCAGGCATGGATTTGACCGGCAGCAGCAAGATGCCGGGTTAATGGTTCGGCATGGTGAACCGGAAAGGTGAAATAGACTCGAAAGCGGTTAAAACAGCGGAGCAGGAACAGGTCAGGGCGGGACAGAATAGAGTGAAGAGTGGTCTCCAGCAGAAGCCGCTGCTGCAGTCGTGAAGAGTTCGCATCGATCTGCTCTTCGAGCTGTAGAAAGCGAGCTGGATGGTCGAAGTTAACCGGGCCGCCGCGGCTGGTGAAAAAGAGCGGCGTGTCGGGGTGATTGGCAAACGCGAAGTTCTCTTCGTTGGAATCATTGATTAGAATGAATCGGCCTGAGAGATCGTATGCCTTCCAAAGCCACGCTGAAATGAGCAGTGCGGCCATAAGCGCAGAAGCGAATGCGATTCTCGCCAGCCTGGTCCTGAACAGGAGATAGGCTGGAACAATCGCCGCCAGCGCGAGACTGCTTGGTCTAACCAGGGCTAAGGCGCCGAGGAGCAAGCCGAGGACGGGCGCCAAGCCATACCGGTGTGTTCGAACGATCAGGACCGTGAAGTAGACAATCAAAATCAGGCAGAGACCGGCCGGATATTCCGTCGATGGATTGAATGCGTAGCGAATGTAGGAGGGATAGACGGCGAAGGTAAGGGCCGCGAGATTGGCGGATTGTCGTGAACTCAGTTCCTTGATCAGCGCGTATAGCGCGAATGAGAACCCGGCATAAAGGAGCAGGATAGATGATCTGGCAACCAGCATGCCGTTGCCGAAAATTTCGTGGAAGAAAGCCAGATAATAGGGGAGCCCGGGTGGCCAGTAAGGAGAAAATTTTGCGTGCCTAATAAGCTCTAATGCCATACGGTCATAAGAGGGATTCTCATGAGCTAGGAAACTTCCTCCGACCATCGCCAGCGGAATGATCCTTACCGCCAGTCCTAAAGCCACAATCAAGTAAATTGTGTTACCGGAGTCCAGCAGGTGGAGCAAGACAGAAGTCCTGCTCGCGCCGGCGGCCGTAGTTGTGCCACACTCCGTCATTCCGAGATTCCCGGTATGCCGAACGGAAGCATCATCCCAAGGAAGAGAACCGCGACGCCGCAGAAGACGGCGCCGTATGTGACCGGATCCTTCAGAATGAAAACGAGGGGATCGTCGGAGACGCATCCACGAGTAGTGAGTACCCAAAACCGACCGATCCAATAAAGCAGCAACGGAAGCAACAGCCATAACCACCCTGGATGCGGATAGAGTTCATGGACGCTCCGGCTATTGATATACAGGCTGAGTACTAAGCACGCGAGATAGCCGCTACCCACTCCCAGGCTTGTGATGACGGAGATATCGGTGAGCAGATAACCTCTGCCGGCCAAGCCGCCGCAGGTTGATCCAGCGCTTCCAAGCATCTCCGTCACGCGCTTGCTGAATGCGAAACTGAGCAACAAAAATAGCGAGAAAGCCAGCAGCCAGGGCGAGACCGGAATAGAAGCGGCAGCGGCTCCTTCCAGGATACGAAGGAGATACAGCGCGGATAAAACCAACACGTCCGCAAGCAGCCTTTGCTTAAACCAGAACGTGTATGCGATCGACAGCGCCGTGTAGAACAATAGAATGATCGTTGCCATTCCGGGGAGCAGGCGAGAGAACGCAATCCCGCAGACGAGTAATAGCGGAGCCGCAAACAATCCTGCCGCACGCGAAAGGCTCCCGCTTGCGAACGGCCTGTTGTACTTGGACCGGTGATGCCGGTCTGAATCGAGATCGGCAAGATCGTTGATGACATAAGTTGCGGAAGCGCACAGGCAGATGCAGCAGAAAGCCGCGAAGATGCGCATCAGCATGCCGGCAGCGAGGAATTTGTGCGACGTGACCAGAGGAACAAAGACCAGGATGTTCTTGGCATATTGATAAGGCCTTAGCGCTCGTAAGATAGCGGGGGAAAAATGCCTGGCTTGAGAGTCGATCAGGCCGGCTCCGGCGAATTGCTCTGGCGAAGACACTGGCATGTTGGGAGCGCTGCGGCAATGCTCGCAGACTGTATGCTAGCGATGCGGGCGAGACAAATGATCGAGGAATTGTAAAGCTTGTGTAAAGGTGTTCGACGCCGGACCCGCGCCCTAGAACCGAATGCCGCCGCTGCAGACCAGCACTTCGCCGGTGACGTAATCGGAAAGCGGCGAGCAGAAGAAAAACACGGCGTTCGCGGCATCTTCCGGAGTTCCCAATCGCCCGAGTGGAATCATTTTGGTTGCCTGCTCGCGGACCTGCGCCTGCATCCCGACGTGCACCTGGCGTTCGCCGATCGCAATATTGGTTTCCGCATCGTCCATTGGCTTGATGAGCCGCGTATCGATGAGACCGAATCCCACCGCGTTCACGGTCACGTTGTAGCGCCCCCATTCCTTCGCCAGCGTCTTCGTCAGTCCGACAACTGCCGCTTTGCCCGACGCATAGCCGGACTGCCCGGGGTTGCCATCGAGTCCGGAAATAGAGGTGATGCTGACGACTTTGCGTGTGACCGGCTTGCCCGTCTCACTCTCTTTCTTGGCCCTTTCGCGGATCCAGTTCGCCGCGGCCCGCAGAATGCGAAAGGGAGCGATCACATGAATGTCGAGCATGGCCTGGAACTGTTCGTCGGTGGTTTTCTGGATCACGTTGTCCCAGGTATAGCCCGCATTGTTGACGATGATGTCGATAGATCCAAACTCCCGAATCAGCCGGTCGATCACGGCCTGCGCAAAATTGGGATCGGTCAAATCTCCGGCCAGCGTCGCGATCTTGCCTCCTGAGCCGGAAAGCGTCTTTTCCGCCGCTTGGAGAGCGCTCTCGTCAATGTCCACCAGCAGCACCGACGCATCCGCCGCGGCGAGACTGCGCGCGATCGCCAGACCAATACCGCGGCCCGCTCCTGTCACCACCGCCGATTTGTTTGCAAGCGAAATGTTCATAGGGATCGGGTGGGCCGTTGCCCACGCCAGAATATCAGAGGTTTAGGGAATTGGCCCGCCGCTGAGCAGGAAGATTGTCAGGCGCACCAGCGCGTACACAGCCAAAACCAGCAGCAATACGCGATGCCGGTTGGCGAACTGGCCGGCTCTCTCCAGCAGCGTCTCGTCGTAGGCGCTGACTGGCAGATGGTCGAGGAAGCGCATCAAATCCGCTGCGAGATGCTCTACGTGCTGGTAGCGGTCGATGGGATCGGGGGCCAATGCCTTTCGTGCGATCGCCGCCAGCGGCCGGGATTCGCCTTCGCGCAGCAAGTCATGGAGTATTGCGCCGAGAGCGAAGACATCGGCGCGGCCGTCCACGGGATCGGAACGCTCGCCGGTTTGTTCGGGCGCAAGGTAGCGCGATGTTCCGGAAGCGAGTGCGACGCCTGTCGAAACGGAACCGGCCAGCCATTCAGCCAGCCCCCAATCGATGACAAAGACTTCACCGAAATTTCCAGCCAGAATACTGTGGGGATTCAGGCCCCGATGAATGACCCCCGAATCATGAGCAAATGCGACCGCGTCGCACACCTTTTGAAAAACCCGAAGGCGTGCGAACAGACTCGGCTCACGGGCGAAGAACGTGCCCAAGGGTTCGCCGTGAACCAGGCGCATGACGTAATAGAGCCTGTCCCCGGAAAGCCGTCCGCCATCGTAGATAGGAACGATGCACTCATGCTCCAAACGGGCCAATATCGTCGCTTCCCGGAGCACTTCGTCCGCGGCGATTCCCGCGTGCCGGGCATCGATTATTTTGAAGGCAACACGCCGGTTGAGATGAGTGTCCCAGGCTTCGTAGACAACCGCCGTGTCGCCACGCGCGAGTTCTTTTCCCAGTTCATAGCGCGCGCTCAACAGATCACCGGGCCTGGCGCTGGGGCGGTGATTGTCGGGTCCGATTACTCTACTATAGTCCGCACGGTGTTCGTACCAGTTAACGTCCTTTCGCGCTTCAGCCGAATCCAAAGCTGGACCCGTAAACTTGGCAGGAGCAGAAATCGCTACTCCGGTCGATCTACTAATTAACAGAAGTTCAGTAGAGGAGATCTGTAGATGGCAAGTAGCAAAACTGGAATGGCCCCGACTGAGTCAGTAAGCACAGCTGACAAGCTTACCGATGCTGCACAAAGTGTAACCGACAAAGTCAGTGATACAGCTACGGCAGTAAAGCAAAAGGCGTCCGATGCCGGGCGGCAGGCAACGGAGCACATAAATTCGAAGCGCGGCCCGGCGGCTGACGCGCTGGAAGGCGCCGCATCAAAGATTCACGAAAAGGCGGGAAGTCTTCCGGGCGGTGATACCGTCCAGAGCGCCGCGCATTCCACAGCCGAAAAGCTCCAATCGACCGCGGATTACGTTCGGGAGCACGACGTTAAATCGATGCTTTCCGATGTCGAAGAGATCGTCCGCCGGAACCCTGGCCCTTCGCTGTTGATCGCCGCCGCGGTAGGGTTCCTGATCGGTCGTGCTTTCCGCGAAGATTAGTTTTTGAGCGGGCTGAGCACCGAAATGGCTGGAGAAAACGGTCGTTCCATTACCGATGTCCTTCAGGACATCGTGGCAAATATACAAACCATCATTCGTTCAGAAGTCAGACTAGCCAGGACCGAAGTGACTGAGGAACTTACTAAGGGTGGACGAGCATCCGGTATGTTGGCCAGCGGCGCCATTTCGGCTTTGTTTACAATCTGGCTGCTGCTCCTGACTATTCTCTTCGCCCTCGCAACGGTCATGCCCTTCTGGGCGGCGGCACTACTGCTGTTCGTCGTTATGGCCGCTGTAACGGCAGTTTTGCTCTCATCAGGCAAAAAACGATTGAAAAGTGTCCATGCAATACCGGAAAAGACAGTCGAGACGATGAAGGAGAACATCGAGTGGATGAAAAGTCAGACCAAATAGAGCGTGAAATCCAGTTAGAACGCGGACAGCTCGGAAGTAATTTAAACGAGCTCCAATCCAGAGTTGAAGAGGCGACAGACTGGCGTGTCCAATTTCAGAAGAAACCGATGCTGATGATGGGCGTCGCTTTAGGCGGCGGATTGCTCTTGGCATCGATGACACGAAAGAGAAGGCGGAGAGGAGGTTCCTATTCCGACGAACGCAGCGCAACAGAATATCACCCCCGCCGCGGAACCGAACTGCAGAAGAACGCAGCACTGGAGACATTCGACAGCATTAAGGGAGCAATGATAGGTGTTGCTGCCAACACCTTCAAAGATTGGTTAGGTGAGGCAATTCCGGGTTTCAGGGATCAATTTCAAAAAACTGCCCAAGAGAAGCGCTCATCCTCAGCAATCCCGAAAACAGCATCGGCGGTGGCGGGCACTGACTAGCATACCGCCTAGCCGCGTAAGGGCTGATATGACCTGTCAGTTCAATTTGCTCTACTGTGCGCGATTTGATTTGGTTGATTTGCGGCCTACGAGAAAACCGATACCGGCCGTGATCAGCAGGGACGTCCGGGATTTTGCCCGGAGTGGCGCGATAACATCCCTGTCGGAATTCAAGTTTCTAGGCTGCTTCCCGATTCTGGGCCTGCTTGCTTCTGGTTCAAGCTGGTGGGCCCCCGCAACGCCAGGGTGCGCATCTGCATAAATTCGAGTGAATTCGGCGCCAAAGAAAAAGATCTGAGCGGAGTAATAGATCCACACAATCACGGCGACCAGCGAGCCCGCGGCGCCGTATCCAGACCCGACACTCGCCTTTCCCAAATAAAGCCCCAGCAGCAGTTTCCCTACGGTAAATAATAAGGCCGTTCCGATCGCCCCAACCCGCACACTCTTCCACGAAATGTCACGGGCTGGCACAAACTTGAACATCATCGCAAATAAGAAGCTAATTACAGCAAACGATATTACAAAGTTAAGAATTTCCATGATGAACCCTGGGACCGGCATCATGTGACTCAGAAATTTGCCAATGAAGGCAAGCCCTGAAGTCATCACCAACGAGACAAGCAGCAAAAACCCGACCGAGAGGACCATACCGAAGGAAAACAACCGCTCCTTGAGCATTCCGAGCAATCCGGATTGACTTTTGGGCTGAGCGTCCCAAATGATATTCAGTGCCTCACGGAGTTCGGCGAAAACTCCCGAAGCCCCGAAGAGCAAGATCAGGAGCGCGATAACGCCCGCGATGATGCCAGATGAAGGCTTCTGTCCATTTTGGAGAAGTAGCTTGACCATATCCCCTCCATGGTTCCCGATCATCTGACGGGCCTGATCCACTAGATAGTTCTGGGCTTGTTGTTGCCCGAAGATCAGGGAAACTATAGCGATTGTCAACATTAGCAGCGGGGCAAAGGATAGTAACGCATAGAATGCGACCGAAGCTCCCAGTCGCGGTGCATGATGACTGCTCCACTTACAGTAAGTTCCTTTCAGGAGCGGACCTATGGCCCCAGTAGACATTCAAAACCCCGTCAATAGGATGTAGACCGAACGACCTGGCGCATCTGTAACTTTTCCGGGCAGACTGGTTGCCTTGATGACATGGCATCGGGAAAACGGTTCGGCATCGGAAGTCCTCGGGTGCGGTTACTATACTATAGTCCGCACGGAGTGGGAAATTGAAGATTTCAAAGATGATTGCGCTGCTTTTGATGCTTCCGGCAGCGTTGATGATGGCGCAGCAGCAGAGCGGTCCGCAAGCGCCGCCCGCGCAAAAGGATGCTGCAAAGCACGAAGCATCGAAAACCGAACAGGGGCAAGCAGCGGAACTGAAGCCGTCCATTACGCACCACAAGATCACGGTGCGAGGGAACACGATTCAGTACACCGCGACGGCGGCCCGCATCCCGATCAAGGACGAGCAAGGCAAGACGGAAGCGGAAATGTTTTACGTCGCTTACACCGTGGATAACGGTGGGCCAAAACGTCCCTTGACATTTGCATTCAACGGAGGGCCCGGTTCGGCCACCATCTGGCTGCACATGGGCGCCTTTGGACCCAAGCGAGTGAAGATGATGCCGAACGGTTTCATGCCGCCGCCGCCCTTCGAGCTGGAGGACAACCAGAACACGCTTTTGGACAGGAGCGACCTGGTGTTCGTGGACGCAATCGGGACCGGATACAGCCGGGCCACAACCCCGGAATTAGGGAAGAAGTTCTGGGATCTGCATGGCGATATCGCGGCCTTTGGAGACTTTATTCGCATCTACTTGCAGAACAATTCGCGCTGGACTTCACCGCTCTACCTGGCGGGCGAGAGTTACGGAACGACCCGCGCCGCCGGACTCTCCGGTTACCTGGTGGATCACGGGATCGCACTCAACGGCGTCGTGCTGATCTCGACGATTTTGAATTTCGGAACGGTCAGTTTCACGACCGGAAACGATCTTCCCTATGCGCTGTACCTGCCCACCTACGCAATGACCGCGCTCTATCACCACAAATTGGCGCCGGAGCTGGAAAAGGATCCCGGCGCGCTTCGGGCGGAAGTAGAGAAGTGGGCGGCCACGGAATACACGCTGGCGCTCCAGCAGGGCGATTCGCTTCCCGCGGCAGAGCGGCAATCCGTGGCGGACCACCTGGCCCGTTATACGGGGTTGCCGAAGCAGTACATCGAACGGTGTAATTTGCGCGTCGATCTATCCCATTACGATACGGAACTGCTGAGGGATGAGGGCAAGATCGTGGGGCGACTGGACGGGCGCTTTACCGGCCCGACCACTTCGGCAACGGAACAGGCTCCCGATTACGATCCAAGCGAGGCAGCCATACGGCCTCCCTACACATCGGTCTTTGGCGATTACATTAAGCAGGAACTGGGCTATGAGACCGATTTGAAGTATTACGTGTTGGGAGGCGGAATCGGGAGATGGAATTACGACGTAAACGGATGGTCTGGATTTGCGAACGTGAGCCGCTATTTACGCGAGGCATTCGAGAAGAACCCCTACATGCACGTGTTCATTGCGGAGGGTCTCTACGACGCGGCCACTCCCTACTTCGCGGTTGACTACACGTTCGACCACATGCAGCTTACGCCGGCGGCGCATAAGAATATCAGCAAGGACCATTTCAATGCCGGCCACATGGTTTATCTGGATAATGCTTCCATGACGAAGCTTAGACAGGATATAGACCATCTGTACGACGAGACCGGCTCCAAATAGGGCATAACCGCTTAGTCACAATTACGAGGCTGTTGATTTCTATAGATTGGGAGCCTCGTATTGGAACCGACAAAAATAGGCCGGAAATCCGCACCATCTCAACTCGCCTTGACGGCCGTCGCAGTTCTGGCCTGCCTCTATTTTGGGCGAGACGTGCTGATTCCGTTCGCTCTGGCGGTGCTGATCACCTTCCTGCTGAGTTCGCCGGTCGGTTGGCTGCAACGCTTGAAGTTTGGCCGGGTGGCATCCGTTTTGATCGTCCTGATCATCACTTACGCCGCGGCTGGAGCGCTGATCTGGGCTGGAGCGAAGCAGCTTTCGGCAATCCTGGAGCAGTTGCCGGAATACCAGGCGAACATTGACCGGAAGATCGAGAGAATCCAGAGTCCGATGGGTTCGTCGAGACTGTCCAGGGCGGTATCGAGTATTGAAGCCATCAAAAGCGATCTCACACCGGGCAGCAACGGGGGGAACCAAAAGGACGGTCCGGAAAAGACTGGAACAGCGCGGCAGGATTCAAGTCCGGCCAAATCTGCGCCGGTTCCGGTAGAAATCGTTAAACCGCATGAGGGAATAGCTGCATCCCTTGGGCTGGCAAGTACATCAGCCGCTCGCATCCTTGCGGCAATTCTGGCGGTCGCGGTGCTTACCCTATTCATGCTGCTGAGACGCGGCGATCTTCGGGACCGTATCTTCCGGCTATTCGGGCGCGGGCGAATCAATATCGTGACAACGGCGATGGACGACGCCGGGGGGCGCGTCAGCCGCTATTTGCTAACCCAATTTCTGATAAACAGCACCTTCGGCATACTCATGGGGGTTGGCCTTTTTTTCATTGGAGTGCCCTATTCGCTGTTCTGGGGTGTGCTGGCAGCCATACTGCGCTTCATCCCGTATGTCGGCACGCTAATTGCCGTGGCGTGTCCGTTCGTAATGGCGGTTGCGGTGTTTGCAGGCTGGAAGCAACCGCTGCTGACGCTGGCGTTGTGGGGATGTGTAGAACTTGTGATTACGTGCGTTCTGGAACCCTGGCTTTATGCTGTACGCGCGGGTATCTCATCGCTTGCGGTTCTGCTGTCCGCGGCGTTCTGGACGATGCTGTGGGGTCCGGTCGGGCTGGTCATCGCAACGCCGTTGACGGTTTGCCTGGTTGTGCTGGGGCGGCACGTTCCGCAATTGGAATTTCTGTACATCCTGTTTGGAGACGAGCCGGCGCTTGCTCCGGAAGCCAGTTATTATCAGCGCCTGCTAGCGATGAATGAAGACGAAGCTCGCGAGGTGCTGGATAGCTATCTGAAAGAGAAATCGTTAGTTGACGTGTACGACTCGGTGCTGATTCCCGCGCTTTCGCTGGCGGAGCAGGACCGGCATGACGGCACTCTGGACGAGGCGCGGCAGAAGTTTGTTTATCAAACCACGCGGGAAATGATTGAGGATCTGGGCGAGGAGGCGTCTGGCGAGGGACGTAGGGAAGCCCCACAGTCGCACCTTTCGATTCTCTCCATTCCAGCGCGCGATGAGGCAGATGAGCTGGCGGGATTGATGCTGGCGCAGGTATTGACGCAGGCTGGGTACGCTGTGCAGTCGATTCCGGTTGGATTTATCAGGGAGGCCATGGCGGAGATTGTCCGGGAGAAGCCAGACATTGTGTTCGTCTCGGCGGTACCTCCATTTGCGATCAGCCATGCGCGCTCCATCTGCCGCAGGGTGACCCAGAAAGCGCCTGGGGCGAAACCAGTGATCGGGTTGTGGGGATCGGAACTGGATAAGGCGCTGTTGCAGGAGCGACTTGGCCCGGGATGCTTGGATTACGTGGCGAACAGCTTATCGCAGGCCCTGTTGCAAGTACAGAAGCTAGATCCGGAAGCCGCCAGTGGAGACGACCGGGTGAAGGGTGTAGAGGTCAGCACACACTGAGTTTCTCCTTTTATTCGCCTATACTGATGATGTGGCTGATTATGTAGAGCTGCATGCACGGTCGGCGTTCTCGTTTCTGGAAGGCGCCTCTTTGCCCGAAGATCTGGCGTCGCGCTGTGCAGAACTTGGGCAGCCTGCCATGGCGATCACCGATGCGCACGGGGTTTACGGCGCGCCCCGATTTCATCTTGCGGCTGGGAAGTTAGGGATCAAGGCGCTGATTGGCGCTGAAATCAATTCCTTTGAAAATGGCCGCTATACGCTATTGGCGGAGAACCGGCAGGGATATCAAAATCTATGCCGTCTGATTACGCGTACAAAGTTACGCGACGGAAAACCTGGGAAGCCGGAATTTCCTTTTGCAAACGAAGATGATTTTTCCGAATATGCCGGAGGACTGGTTTGCCTGACGGGTGGAGAGGAAGGGCCGCTTGCACAAGTATTTCAGAACTTTGCAGGATTGGCAGCGGCAAGCGAGGCGCGGCGGGTATTGGAGCGGCTGACTGGAGCATTCGGAGAAAAGAACGTTTTTGTCGAACTGCAGCGGCATTATAGCCGTGAACAGGAAGCTCGCAATCAGGCGCTGATTGGTTTAGCGCGCGGTATGAAACTGCCGGTACTGGCAACAAATGGCATCACGCACGCAACCGAAGACCGCCGTGAGCTGCAAGATGTCCTAACTTGTATTCAGAACAAAACGAATCTGGCCGAGGCGGGCCAGCTGCTGAACTTTAACGCAGAGCGGCACATGAAAACCTCCGGGCAGATGCAAAGGTTATTTGCCGATGTGCCGGAAGCAATTGCGAATACGAGCGAACTCGCGCAGCGGCTGAATTTCACGCTAGTCGATCTCGGGTATCAGTTTCCGCGCTATCCAGTGCCAGCTGGAGAAACGGAGATTTCGCATCTGCGGCAGTTAACCAATGCGGGCGCGCGGCGGCGCTATCAGCCCTACTATGACAAGGCACGGCGGCAGATAGAACGCGAACTGACGCTGATTGAAAAGCTGAACCTCGCTGGTTATTTCCTGATTGTCTGGGACATCGTCGATTTTTGCCGGCGGAAGAACATTCTGGTGCAGGGCCGCGGGTCAGCCGCCAATAGCGCGGTGTGTTACTCGCTGGGGATCACGGCGGTCGATCCGGTGGGAATGGATTTGTTGTTCGAGCGGTTCCTTTCCGAAGAGCGCGACGAGATGCCGGATATCGATCTCGATCTGCCGAGCGGCGATCAGCGCGAGCGTGCCATTCAGTACGTATACGAGCGATACGGTCAAATGGGCGCGGCCATGACCGCGAATGTGATCACCTATCGCGGGCGTTCGGCAGTGCGGGATGTGGGCAAGGTGCTGGGGTTCGATGAGCAGCAGATCGCACAGCTCAGCAGCCAGATCAACACGTTCGAATGGCGTGATCCGAAGGATTCGCTGGAGCGGCGCTTCCGCGAGCAGGGTTTTTGCCTGGATGATCCCCGCACGTTGAAATTCTTTTCGCTCACCAGCGAAATTCTGGAATTGCCACGGCATCTGGGCCAGCACTCCGGAGGCATGGTGATTTGCCAGGGACAACTTGATTGCGTGGTGCCACTGGAACCGGCATCCATGCCGGGCCGCGTCGTGGTGCAGTGGGATAAGGACGATTGCGCCGATCTCGGCATTGTCAAAGTGGACCTGCTGGGGCTGGGCATGATGGCAGTGCTCGAAGACACGATTGAGGTCATCCGGGACCGGTATAACGAAACTGTTGACCTGGCGCACTTGCCGCAAGACGATCCGCCGGTTTACGAGTGTTTGCAGAAAGCGGACACGATTGGCTTGTTTCAAGTAGAGAGCCGGGCGCAGATGTCGTGCCTGCCGCGCATGAAACCGGCGAAATTTTACGACATCGTGGTGCAGGTGGCGATTATCCGGCCGGGTCCGATTGTGGGTCAGATGCTGCATCCGTATTTGAAACGGCGGCAAGGTTTGGAGCAGCCGGTATGTTTGCACCCATCACTCGAGCCGGTGCTGGCGCGCACTCTGGGCGTGCCGTTATTTCAGGAGCAGTTGATTCGTATTGCGATGATTGCGGCCGGGTTCAGCGGCGGGCAAGCTGAGGAATTGCGGCGGGCCTTCGGATTTAAGCGCTCCGAAAAAAGAATGCGCGAAGTGGAGATAAAACTTCGCGAAGGCATGGAGCGGAACGGTATTTCAGGCGAAACGCAGGAGCGCATTGTTCAGGCGATCACGTCATTTGCACTGTACGGGTTTCCGGAATCGCATGCCGCCAGTTTTGCGCTGATTGCGTATGCCAGCGCTTATCTGAAATGCCGCTACCTGGCAGCATTTACCGTAGCGATGCTGAATAACCAGCCGATGGGCTTTTATTCGCCCGCAACACTGGTAAAAGACGCGCAGCGGCATGGGCAGCGCTTCCGGCCGGTGGATATTATTCGCTCTGACTATCTCTGCACGGTGGAGACGGATGGCAAACAAAAGTATGTGCGTTTAGGTCTCAACTATGTGCGCGGGTTGAGCTCCGTAACGGCGCGCAAAATCGAGCAGGAACGGAAGCTGCGACTGTTCAATTCACTGCGGGACCTGGTGCGGCGCGTGCCGGAACTGCAGAAGGATGAAATCTCGGCCCTGGCAGAGTTGGGCGCATTGAATTCTCTGCCGAAAGAGAAGTCAGACCGGCACAGACGCGGCGCATTATGGCAAGCAGAACTCGCGCTTCAACCGGTGGGGCGACTACTGGAACCGGCAGCCGATGACGGTGCGGCATCGCCTTTGCAACCGATGGCAGACCAACAGCGGACTTATGCGGATTTCAGCAATAGCGGCCTGAGTATTGGCAAGCACCCAATGGCATACTATCGCGAGCGTGTGCGAAAGATGGGAATCCTGGACGCAGCGATGGCAAAGGCGCAGCGCAATGGAATGGTGTTGACGGTAGCGGGGTGCGTAATTACGCGCCAGCGCCCGGGCACCGCAAAGGGATTCGTCTTTATGAGTTTGGAAGACGAGACAGGAATTATAAACATTATCATTCAACCCAATCTGTTTGATCGCAAAAGACAAGTCTGCACAGGCGCTCCTTATGTGCTGGTGAAGGGAGTGCTGCAGAGCATTAGCGGCGTGATTTCCGTGAAGGCGGGAGATATTGAAGAATTAAGCTTTCGCGGAGCGGCAGCTATGCAGTCGCACGATTTTCATTGAATCCATATATCACCCCATTTCTCACTGTGCTACTCTAGAAAAGGTTTCCAGCCAACTTGGGAGGCAAGGGTGTGTGTGTCTGCGCCTGAGCCGCTTGGACCAGTCAAAACATGAGTCAAAAGCCCGGCAAGAAATACGAAGCCGCGGCCAAGCAGGTAGATCTAAAGCCCTATCAGCTTGCCGAGGCCGTCAACTTAGTTCAAAAGATTAAATTCACCCGATTCGATGAGACGGTTGAGGTGCATATGCGCCTGGGCGTCGATCCGAAGCACGCCGATCAAATGGTTCGGGGCACGGTGGTTCTGCCCAACGGTTTGGGGCGGTCGAAACGGGTGCTGGTGATCGCCTCCGGCGACAAGATCCGTGAAGCGCAGGAGACGGGCGCGGATTTCGTTGGCGGCGAGGACATGGTTACCAAGATCCAGAGTGAGAACTGGACTGATTACGATGCCGTGATCGCGACGCCGGACATGATGCGCTCCGTGGGCCGGCTAGGCAAGGTGCTGGGCCCGCGTGGTCTGATGCCGAATCCGAAGACCGGCACTGTCACGACCGATGTTCGCAACGCGATCCAGGAGATCAAGGCCGGCAAAGTGGAATTTCGGGTCGATAAGACCGGCGTGATTCACGCTCCGGTGGGCAAAGTTAGTTTCGCAAGTGACAAGTTGCTGGAAAACACGAATAGCCTGATTCAGGCTGTGATCAAGGCAAAGCCGACGGCAGCGAAGGGCAAATACGTCAAGAGCGCGACCTTATGCTCAACGATGGGTCCTGGCGTGCCGCTCGACGTCACGCCATTTAACGCCAAGGCCGTATAGGCGGGGAAGAAGAGGCAGCGCCGCATGAAGGATAAGAACGAAAAGAAGAAGGATCTCGAGGATCTGAAGAAAACGATCGCCGAGAACAAAAACCTGTTCGTCACCAGCTACGAAAAGCTGACGGTCAGCCAGGACTTCCAGCTTCGGAAGGCAGTTCGCGATGCGGGCGGCAGTTACCGCGTCGTGAAAAATAATCTGGCCGCGAAAGCCGCTGAAGGCACCCCGGCGAACGATCTGCTGGGGGACTTGAAAGGTATGACCTCGCTGGCCTACACCGCCAAGGATCCGGTTGGCCTTGCGAAGGCGCTGGCGAAGTATTCCAAAGAAAACGCGGCGTTCACCTTCAAGGCCGGCATGGTGGAAGGCCGGGTGATCGACCTGAAAGCGATCGGCGAGCTGGCCACGATGCCGCCGAAAGAAGAGCTTTACGCGAAGCTGCTTTACTTGATCAACGCCACGGCTACCCGGCTGGTGACCTCGATCAACGGGGTGGGCCGGAATTTGGCGGTGGTGCTGGATCAGGCTGCGAAAGAGAACAAATTTCAACAGTAGATTTGGTTGGCGGTCGAATCCGCCGTGGACCAGAGAATTTTTAGGACATCGTAAGGGAGTTTAAAAGGAAGAAATGGCGGATATCAACGCAATAGCAGAACAGATCCAGGGCCTGACCCTGCTGGAGGCTTCTCAGCTTGTAAAGATGCTGGAGGAGAAGCTGGGTGTGTCGGCTGCCGCGGCTTCGGTCGCGGTTGCGGCTCCGACGGCAGGTGGCGGGGCAGCGGCGGCTCCGGCTGAGGAAAAGACCGAGTTTTCGGTCATTCTGACCGCTGCGGGCGCGAATAAGATCAACGTTATCAAGGCGGTGCGCGAAGTAACCAGTCTGGGTCTGAAGGAAGCGAAAGATCTGGTGGACGGCGCCCCAAAGCCGATTAAAGAGGGTGTAAACAAGGACGAAGCCGAGGCGATCCGGAAGAAATTCACCGACGTTGGGGCGAGCGTCGAGGTCAAGTAGGTACAAACGCCAGCTTTCACGGGCGTGACATGGAAGTGCGGGCCAGTCGTGTCAGTTGACGCGGCTGGTTCGATTTGTGTTATTCTGAAACAGACGTCAAGCCGGGACGGTCCAGCATTCAATTTGTGGTTTCAGTTCCCTAAAGTTCTCCCGCGGACCTTGTATGGGTCGGTGGGGCTTTTGCATGCCTGAATTAACTCTTTCGATCGACAGATCATCTTTTGCACCCTATCTGCTGGCAAAACCGCATCCCGAGCCTATAAACGTAATATCGTTAATTTCGACCTTTTTCAATAGTTTTTCTCTCCGCGCGGCCCTTTTTGCTAGCGCCGCGCAAACAGTTGGCGGTGGGTCGCCTGATCCCCGCTGATGGTCGTAGCCCGCTTTCGTGCTGCGCTTCGGCTTCGTTATCGCGAATTGCTGAATGTCGTCATCGTGTCATTGGTTTCCTAAAGGACAAGCGTAGATGCCCAACGTGTCAAAAGGATCTCTCCGCGAGAGAGTCGATTTTTCGAAGATTAAAACTTCGATCCCCATTCCAAACCTCATTGAGGTACAGAAGCGATCGTACGAGCGCTTTCTGCAAATGGACCTGCTTCCGAAAGAGCGCGAAGACGCAGGTCTGCAAAGCGTATTCAGCTCCGTTTTCCCGATTTCCGATTTCCGCGGCCTGAGCCAGTTGGAATTCGTCGACTACTCGATCGGGAACTGGGAGTGCAAATGCGGCAACCTGAAAGGGCTGCATCACCTGCGCACAATCTGCCGCAACCCGAACTGCGGCGCCGAAATCCGGACCGATCCATTTCATGCCGGCGATGTGCTGTGCCACAAGTGCGGAACATTCAATAAGAACATCGTGACGTTCTGCAACCGCTGCGGCGATCCCGTGGCGCTGCAGCTTAAGTACGATGTGCCGGAATGCGAAGAGCGCGGGATGACATACGCGGCTCCGTTGAAGGTCACCATCCGGCTTACTGTTTACGATAAGGACGCCGAGACCGGGAACAAGACGGTTCGGGACATCAAGGAACAGGAAGTGTTCTTTGGTGAAATCCCGCTGATGACCGAAAACGGGACCTTCATCATCAACGGGACCGAGCGCGTGATTGTTTCTCAGCTGCACCGCTCGCCGGGCGTGTTCTTCGAGCGCGTTCAGACGCAGGGGTACTTTCTTGGAAAGATCATTCCCTATCGCGGCAGTTGGGTGGAGTTTGAATACGACAACAAGAATTTGCTGCATGTCCGCATCGACCGCAAGCGCAAATTCTATGGCACGGTATTCCTGCGGGCTCTTGGCCTAAAGACCGACGCCGACATTATCCGGGCGTTCTACAAACTCTCCACCATTTCTCTGAAGAACAACAAGCTGATGTGGGGCGTCAACGACAGCCTGGTCGGCATGAAACTCTCGCACGCCATCAATAACAAAGCCGGCGAGCAGGTGGTCCCGCAAGGCCGCAAAATTACCAACTCAGTTTTCCGTGAGATCCAGAAAGCGAAGATCGAGCAGGTGGAAGTTGCTTCGAACGACCTCGAAGCGGCCTATGTTGCCTCCGATGTGATCGATATGTCAACCGGTGAAGTGCTGATTGAAGCCAATCACGAACTGACGGCAACCGGTATCGGCAAACTGGCCGAGGCTGGAATCGAGAGCTTCGAAATTTTCTTCCCGGATCGGGACGATGCCGGCAACGTAATTTCCGCAACCCTGCGCAAAGATAGCGTCAAGAGTCAGAACGACGCGCTGCTTGAGATTTACCGCAAGCTGCGGCCCGGCGATCCTCCCACACTGGATACCGCGACACAGCTTTTCCAAGGCATGTTTTTCGACTCGCGCAAATACGATTTCTCGCGCGTCGGCCGCATGAAGTTCAACATCAAGCTGTACGACAAGGCCGATTCAACGCCTCTGGATAAGCGCACGCTCGATCAAAAAGACTTTACCGATACCATCCTTTACCTGTTGAAGCTTCGCAAAGGAATTGGAGCGGTAGATGATATCGACCACCTTGGCAACCGCCGTGTGCGCGCGGTCGGCGAACTGCTCGAGAATCAGTTCCGTATCGGACTGGTCCGCATGGAGCGCGCCATCAAGGAAAAGATGTCAGTGTACCAGGAAATGTCCACGGCCATGCCGCACGACCTGGTAAACGCCAAGCCAGTAATGGCCGCCATTCGAGAGTTCTTTGGTTCCAGCCAGCTCTCGCAGTTCATGGATCAGACCAACCCGCTATCCGAGATTACGCACAAGCGGCGGCTCTCGGCACTGGGACCGGGCGGTCTATCCCGTGAGCGCGCGGGATTCGAAGTCCGCGACGTGCATCCGACGCACTACGGCCGTATTTGCCCGATCGAGACGCCGGAAGGTCCGAATATCGGATTGATCTCCTCGCTCTCGTGCTTTGCCCGGATTAACGAGTACGGTTTCATTGAAAGCCCTTACCGGCGTGTTCGTGAAGGCGTGCTGGTGGATGAGGTCAGGCTGCTGAACCCCGGCGATACCGATTTCAGAGTGGGCCAAGTGGCCGCCCGTGAGGCGGTAGATAAAGCGAATGCAGCCCTGAGCGCAAAGAAGCAGCACGCCGAGTTCGAAGCGCATTCCGATTACCTTTCCGCCTGGGAAGAAGACAAGTACATCATTGCCCAGGCCAACGTCGCTATCGATGACAAGGGTCGAATTGTTGACGATCTGGTGAACGCCCGGCAGGCCGGCAACTTTGTGCTGAAGCACCGTGACGAAGTGGAATACATGGACGTGAGTCCGAAACAGCTTGTCTCGGTTGCCGCCAGCCTGATTCCGTTCCTTGAGAACGACGACGCTAACCGTGCGTTGATGGGTTCGAATATGCAGCGCCAGGCCGTGCCGCTGCTGCGTGCCGAGGCTCCTTATGTGGGGACCGGCATGGAGCGTGTAACGGCTCGCGATTCCGGGGCGGTCGTCATCTGTAAGCGGCCCGGCGTAGTGGATTCCGTGGATAGCGAGCGGATCATCGTGCGTGTCGAGGGAGGCGCGCATGAAGGCCAGATGTCGCGCGAAGTAGGCGCCGACATTTATCAGCTCACGAAGTTCAAGCGCTCGAACCAGAACACCTGCATCAGCCAGAAGCCGATCGTCTACCAGGGCCAGAAGGTCAAAAAAGGCGATGTTCTGGCCGATGGCCCCTGTACGGAAGCCGGTGAACTCGCGTTGGGCCGGAATGTGCTGGTGGCCTTCATGCCATGGCGCGGCTACAACTTTGAAGATGCAATCGTGGTCAGCGAAAAGCTGGTCAAGGACGATTACTACACCTCGATTCATATCGAAGAATTCGAAATCGAAGCGCGCGATACGAAGCTGGGGCCGGAAGAAATCACCCGCGATATTCCGAACATTGCGGAATCGTTCCTTCGCAACCTGGACGAGAGCGGCATCATCCGCGTCGGCGCAACGGTCAAGCCCGGCGACATTCTGGTCGGCAAAGTGACTCCGAAAGGGGAAACGCAGCTTACTCCGGAAGAGAAACTGCTGCGCGCCATCTTCGGGGAGAAGGCCGGCGATGTGAAGGACGCGTCTCTCTACTGCCCGCCCGGCATTGAGGGCACCATTGTGGATTGCAAGGTGTTCTCCCGAAAGGGTGCGGAGCTGGACGAACGCTCGAAGCAAATTCTGCAACTGCAGGAAGAGCGCATGCACCGCAACCTGGAGGACGAAAAGCGAATCCTGAGCGATGAACGTGCGAAACGCCTGGAGGAATTGCTGAAGGGCAAGGAACTTCTGGCCGACCTGCACGACGAAAAGACCAATAAAAAGCTGCTCTCGAAAGAGATTCCGCTGACCCGCGATGTGCTTGAGAAGCTTCGAGCGCGCGATCTAAAGCGGATGCGGCTCAATACCAGAGATATTCGGCTGAACGAACAGATCGACGAGATCGAAGAAATGACCTCGCGCCAGATCGCGGTTCTCGAAAAGATCACCGAAGAGAAAATTGCCAAGCTGCGCAAGGGCGATGAACTGCCTCCGGGCGTAATCAAGCTCGTAAAGGTTTATATCGCCATGAAACGCAAGCTTTCGGTCGGCGACAAGATGGCCGGACGGCACGGAAACAAGGGCGTCATCGCCCGCATCGTGCCGGAAGAAGACATGCCTTATCTGCCCGACGGCTCGCCGGTCGAGATCGTGCTGAATCCGCTGGGCGTGCCGTCTCGTATGAATGTCGGCCAGGTGCTTGAAACGCACTTGGGCTGGGCTGCGGAGAAACTCGGTCTGCACTTTGCAACTCCGGTGTTCGACGGCGCGACGGAAAAGGATATCAAGGCTCGCCTGACCGAGGCGGAACTGCCCACTTCGGGCAAGATCACGCTGTTTGATGGCCTGACAGGCGCTCAATTCGAGCAGCCCGTCACGGTCGGCTACATCTACATGCTCAAACTGAGCCATCTGGTGGACGACAAGATCCACGCACGCTCGATTGGACCGTATTCGCTGATTACGCAGCAGCCGCTTGGCGGCAAGGCGCAGTTCGGCGGACAGCGGTTCGGCGAAATGGAAGTGTGGGCCCTTGAAGCATACGGCGCAGCATACATTTTGCAAGAGCTGCTGACGGCAAAATCGGACGATGTTTATGGCCGGGCCAAGATTTACGAAGCAATCGTAAAGGGCGAGGCGGCCGCGGAACCGGGCGTTCCGGAATCGTTCAATGTATTGATTCGCGAGTTGCAGAGCCTCTGCCTCGACGTGGAACTGATGAAGAAACCGCGCGAGATGCAGGACCTGGCGCATGCCGCGGATTAAGTGAATAGCGCGGAGGGGCGTCAAAATGATGCCCACGCTTCCTCCGCTGTTTTGGAAACGGGCATAAGTGAGCAGGGCGTTCCGGCGTCCGCGTTCACGAGAAGAGTGAAAGGGTTTTCAAGGACAATTCATGTATCGTTCCTCTCCGTACGATAGAACCAATCTCATCGCCGACTTCGATTCCATCCGAATCAGTCTGGCCTCTCCGGAAAAGATCCGGAGCTGGTCGCACGGCGAAGTCACCAAGCCGGAGACCATCAACTACCGCACGTTCAAGCCTGAGCGTGATGGCCTCTTCTGCGCCCGGATTTTCGGACCCGTTGCCGATTGGGAATGTCTCTGCGGCAAATACAAGCGCATGAAACATCGCGGCGTTATCTGCGATAAATGCGGAGTAGAAGTAACTCTGTCGCGGGTGCGACGCGAACGGCTGGGGCACATTGAACTTGCCAGCGCCTCCTCGCACGTGTGGTTTTTCAAAGGTCTTCCGAGCCGCATCGGTTACTTGCTGGACATCACTCTGCGCGAATTGGAGCGGGTTCTCTATTACGAAGCGTTCGTCATCATCGATCCGGGCGAGGCAACCGGCCTACGGCAGGGCGAGGTAATCAGCGACGAACGCAAACGCCAGCTGGATCAGGAGTTTCCGGGCAAATTCGTCGCCATGATGGGCGCCGAGGGCGTGAAGGAACTGCTGAAGAAAATCGATATCGAGGCGCTTAGCCTGGAAATCCGCGAAAAGATGAAGACGGAGACTTCAGCACAAAAGAAGCTGAAGCACGCCAAGCGTCTTCGCGTGGTCGAAAGCTTCCGCAAGTCCGGCAATAAGCCGGAGTGGATGATTCTGGACGTAATTCCTGTGATTCCGCCGGAGCTTCGCCCGCTGGTTCCATTGGACGGCGGCCGCTTTGCGACATCCGATCTCAATGACCTTTATCGCCGGGTTATCAACCGCAACAACCGTTTAAAAAAGCTAATGGAGCTGCACGCTCCGGATGTGATTGTACGCAATGAAAAGCGCATGCTGCAGGAAGCGGTGGACGCGCTATTCGACAACGGACGCCGTGGCCGCGTGCTGCGCGGCGCGAATAACCGTCCGCTGAAATCGCTTTCCGATACATTGAAAGGCAAGCAGGGGCGCTTCCGCCAGAACCTGTTGGGCAAGCGCGTCGATTATTCCGGCCGCTCGGTGATCGTTGTCGGCCCCGAGCTGAAACTACACCAGTGCGGTCTTCCGAAGAAGATGGCGTTGGAGCTCTTCAAGCCATTCATTTATCATCGCCTGGAGCAGCGCGGCCACTGTACGACCATCAAGCAAGCCAAGGAACTGGTTGAACAGCAGGATCCGGTGGTTTGGGACATACTTGAGGAAGTCATCAAGGATCACCCCATCCTGCTGAACCGTGCTCCCACGCTGCACCGCCTGGGCATTCAAGCATTCGAGCCGGTTCTGGTGGAAGGGAAAGCGATTAAGCTGCACCCGCTGACCTGTACGGCGTTCAATGCCGATTTTGACGGCGATCAGATGGCGGTTCACATTCCGTTATCGCCCGAAGCACAGATCGAAGCATCCACCCTGATGCTGGCTTCAAATAACATTCTTTCGCCGGCTCACGGAGCGCCTATCGCCATTCCGACGCAAGATATGGTGCTGGGCCTTTATTACCTCACCAAGATGCGCCCGAACTCGAAGGGTTCCGGCCGCACCTTCGCTTCCATCGAAGACGTGCTCATCGCGCTCGAAATGGGAGAAGTTGAAACGCTTACCGCCATCAAGCTTCGCCACACCGGCAAGGTGATCGACCTTTCCAAGGCGTTTGACAACCAGAACGTCATGTACACGGAGCCGATCGAATATAACAAGCAGTACATGGATACGACGGTCGGGCGCGTGATTTTGAACGACGTTCTTCCGAAAGAGATGCCATTCATTAATGGTCTCCTCAAGAAGAAGGGTCTTGGGCAACTGGTCCAATACTGCTATCTGAAGTTCGGACTGCAGATCACAGTGCAGATGCTGGATGAAGTCAAGAAGCTTGGCTTCCTGTATGCGACACGCGCGGGTATTTCGATTGGCATCGATGACATGGTGGTGCCGGAAGAGAAGGCCGGCCTGGTTCGCGAGGCCGAGAGACAGGTGATTGAAGTGCAGGCGCAATACCAGGAAGGCGCCATTACCCAATCGGAGCGATACAACAAAATCATTGAAATCTGGTCGAAGGTCACCGAAGCGGTCTCCGACAAGATGTTCAAGAACATGGAAGAGGACGACCGGACGGGTCGTATGCTCAACCCGATTTACATCATGGCCGACTCCGGCGCTCGTGGTTCGAAACAACAGATCCGCCAGCTCTCCGGTATGCGCGGCCTGATGGCCAAGCCGTCCGGTGAAATCATCGAGACTCCTATTACCGCGAACTTCCGCGAAGGCCTGAACGTGCTGCAGTACTTCATCTCAACGCACGGCGCGCGCAAAGGTCTGGCTGATACGGCCCTTAAGACAGCGGACTCGGGCTATCTTACTCGCCGTCTTTGCGATGTGGCGCAGGACGTCATCATTACCGAGGACGATTGCGGGACCACGGACGGCATTTACGTTGAGCCCATTATCGAATCCGGCGAAATCATCGAACCGTTACGCGACCGTATTGTCGGCCGCGTGGCGCTCGAAGACCAGCGGGACTATGAGAACAACGTGATCGTCGAAGTAAACCAGGAGATCACGGAAGAACTCGCCAGCGCCATTCAGGCGGCTGGTATCGAGCGGGTGAAGATCCGCTCGGTCTTGACGTGCGAATCGAAACGCGGCGTGTGCCGCCTCTGCTATGGCCGCAACCTGGCAACGGGTCGGATGGTGGAACGGGGCGAAGCGGTCGGTATTATCTCGGCCCAATCCATTGGCGAACCCGGCACCCAGCTCACCATGCGTACGTTCCATATCGGTGGCGCTGCGACCAGGATCAGCGAGCAATCGACCCAGGATTCGAAGAGCGACGGATTCGTCAAATTCAGCAACGTCAATACGGTTCGCAACAACAAGGGCGAACTGATCGCGATGAATCGCAACGGCATCCTGATCATCGTCGACGAAAAAAATCGCGAGCGGGAACGCTATCCGGTAGTTTACGGCGCGAAGATCAACGTCGAAGATGGGAAGCCGGTCAAGGCCAACCAGATCCTGCTCGAATGGGATCCTTACACGTTCTCGATTCTGACTGAGGTCAGCGGCGCGATTCATTTCAAGGACCTCATTGACGGCGTCACAACGCAGGAGCAGGTGGACGAAATCACCGGCAATATGCAGGTGGTAGTAACCGAGTCTTCTGACGAAAAGCGATTCCCGACGGTCGTGGTCCGGCCGGAAGGCGGCAGCCGTTCGGAAGAGAAGCGTTACCTGATGCCTACTCACGCGCACCTTATGGTGTCGGACGGCGAAGAGGTACACGCCGGAGACGTGCTCGCCAAGATTCCGCGGGCCACCACGAAGACCAAGGACATTACGGGCGGTCTGCCGCGCGTGGTAGAGCTGTTTGAAGCTCGCAAGCCTCGGGAAACGGCGGTTATCGCGGAAATCAATGGCGTTGTGAAGTACGGCGAAGTCAGCAAAGGCATGCGTAAGCTCTATATCGTTGGTGATGACGGCGTTCAGAAGGAATACTCGATTCCCCGCGGCGTTCACATCAACGTTCAGGAAGGCGAGCGCGTGCGCTCGGGTGATCCGCTGATGGATGGCCCCCGGAATCCGCATGACATTCTGGCGGTACTCGGCGAAAAGGAACTGCAGAAGTACCTGGTCAATGAAATCCAGGAAGTTTACCGTCTGCAGGGCGTAAACATTAACGACAAGCACCTCGAAGTGATATCGCGTCAAATGATGCGGTGGGTCAGGGTAGAAGACATCGGCGATACCGAATTTCTACCCGAGGAAGTGGTAGATAAATTCCGCTTCCGCGAAGAGAACTCGCGTGTGATAGAAGCAGGCGGGCACCCGGCAGCCGGAAAGCCGATTCTGCTTGGAATCACGAAAGCATCGCTTTCGACCGACTCATTTATCTCCGCGGCGAGCTTCCAGGAGACCACGCGTGTTCTGACCGAAGCCGCAATCAACGGCAAGGTGGATTATCTCCGAGGACTCAAGGAGAACGTCATCATGGGCCGCCTTATCCCTGCCGGAACTGGCATGGAGTTTTACCGGCGTGTCAAAATCGCCGGCGAGGACGTGGTGGAAGAAGAGGCGCTTCCAGAACAGGAAGTGTCGTTCGGGGACGGCTTACAAGATTATTCGGAAGACACTCCCGGCATTTACACGGGCGGGCTCTCCGAGGATCTCGGCGAAGAAGCGATGGGCGCCGAAGAAGCATAACTTCAAAGGCTCAATCGAAAAGCAATCAGGGCGGCTCGGATTCGAGCTGCCCTTTTTTTTTGATGCTGGGAGCGGGGCCGGCCGGTCTAGCGTAATTGGAGTATTATCGTGATCGGGAAGCGGCCAGGTGGCCCAGGTTGACTCGCCAACACGCGAGGCCGCAACCCTGGGGTGTGGCACGTCTTCCGATGAAGCAGTACAAGGGAGGTCTGCCATGCCAGTAGATCGCTTAGAAGTCCGGGTTTCTATCACCAAGCTCTTGCTTGCACTGATTATCGTGATCGTCCCGCTGAGCATTGCCGGTCTGATCATGGCCGAGCGGAGCAGCAACTCGCTCGACAATTCGGTGGGTAGTGATTTCAAGACGATGGCAATGCTGTACAGTAATGACGTCTCGCAGTTCATGCGTGACCGCGTCAACGACATTGGCGCATTGGCGCAGGATCCGATCATCGTGAACGCAGCTACCGCGGGTCAAGGGGCGACCAAGACGGAGGGCAACAACAAGGGGCTGCTTACTTCGGGCGCTTCCCAGCTACTTCGTCAGCGGAAAATTACGGATCCGCGGCTGCTGTCCATCATCGCTACTGATGACAGCGGGAAGGTGGTGGCGGCGTCTCAACAGCCCCCGAAGCTCTCTTATGCGCAGGATCCGATCTGGCAAGCAGCCTTTAACAACGGCCAGCCCGCGGTGAGGATCGGCGACATTCTTGATGATGAGTTCACCAAATCTTCTTACGTCCACATTAGTATGCCCATCAAGGATGCAAATTCAGGCGCTTCCACCGGAATTTTAACAGCGGCTGTCAGCATTTCAGACTTGCTGGCGCGCTTCCGGCAGGGCCCGGTTGGAAATGGCGCGCGGGCCGAGCTTGTAAACGATGATGGAACGGTCGTAAGCGGACCCAATGCGGACGTGTTCGCGCGGGTGAAGTCACCGCAGTTCGAGTTTGTTCACGATTCTTTAGGATCACCGCAAGGCCGCCAGTCCGGCTGGGTTATGGCCGATCTGCGTAATGGACCTTGGATTGTGGGATTTGCGAACACCGGCCTGAAGCAGCACTTTTCCAATCTCGGCTGGGTTGTATTGGTGAGCCAAGAGGAGTATCAGGCGGCCGCTCCGATCCGAAATCTCGTGCACTTCGCTGTGGTCATGGTAATTCTGGCACTCTTTATGCTGACGCTTTTGATCGTCTACTATTACCTGCACCGGACCCAACGGTTCGCTCATATCGAAGAAGAAGAGCTTCCGGCAGAGAAAGCCCGCTCGGCAACTACGTTCTGACGAGCGCCCAGCGCAGCCGGTACGCGGCTCGACCCGCTTGTGGAAACGTTTAGGGACCTCGAAGAGTCTTCTTTTGCGCGGTTCTAGCCGTCGTACCTCATAAACTAGTCACATCGATGGATACGGAACATTTCAAAAAGGTTCTGCTCAGGAAACAAGATGAGCTACGAAACGAAATGGCGGGTTTCCGTGGAGAAGCGCGCCAGGCGCCCGAAGGCGTGGAAGACCCTATTGACGAAGCGACGTCTGCACAAGGCAAAGCCGCGGCATTCGAAGAGAATACCTTGGCATCCCAGATGCTGCGCCAAGTGGAAGATGCTCTGCAGCGAATAACCGAAGGCACATACGGAGTTTGTGTCGATTGCGGCCGGGAAATCGAGCTGGCCAGGCTGGAGGCGGTCCCCTGGACGCTTTACTGTCTGGAAGATCAGCAGAAGCATGAGGCCGAGACTCCGCCCGCTGGTGGCCTTACACTTTGACTGTGCCTCCCGAACCTGTCCCGGGCCAGACGTACGCGGTGCGTCCCCTTTCCGGATGGCGGAAATGGATTCGTGGAGTTGACGTCCTCGACTCCTCGCATGGCAACACGGAGCGGAGCCAGCCCTGGTACTTGGTTATCTGGCTGACTGGAGTCGATTATTTCTCCACCCTCGGTTATCAGCCCGGAATTGCGCTGATTGCGGCGGGGGTGCTTTCACCCATAGCGACGGCTGTGCTGGTTGCGGTTACGCTGGCAGGCGCTCTTCCGGTTTATGCGCTGGTCGCTGGTCGATCGTACGTCGGGCAGGGGTCAATCGCGATGCTTGAAAACCTTCTGGCGGGCTGGTGGGGCCGCCTATTGGTGCTTGTTCTGCTCGGTTTCGCGGCAACTGATTTCGTGATTACCATGACTCTGTCGGCGGCCGATGCAGCCAGACACGCAACCGAAAATCCGTTCCTTCATCCTTATCTCGGTAATGCGAACATCGGCCTAACCCTGCTGCTGCTGGCGCTGCTGGCGGGTGTTTTTTTGAAAGGTTTCAAGGAAGCCATCCGGCTCGCTACGGCCGTTTGCATTCCGTATTTGCTGCTGAACCTGGTCGTCCTGGTGCGCGCCGTGATGGTTGTTCTTAACCATCCACTGGCCTTTCCGCACTGGCAGACCGCGCTATTCCGGCAGGGCGATTGGTCGCATATCGTGATGGCTTCCATTCTTCTTTTCCCGCAACTCGCGCTAGGACTGAGCGGGTTTGAAACCGGTGTTTCCGTTATGCCTCTTATCGGCGGCACGGCAGCCGATGATCAAGAGGAAAGGCCGCACGGTAGAATTCGCAATGCCCGTTACCTGCTGGCCACAGCCGCCGTAATCATGAGCGTCATGCTGATACTGTCCAGCTTCGTGACAACGCTGCTCATCCGGCCTGAAGATTACCGCGAGGGAGGTCCAGCCAGCGGACGCGCAATCGCATTTATCGCTCATCAATACCTGGGAAATGTTTTCGGATCGGTCTACGATATCTCCACCATCCTGATACTGTGGTTTGCCGGCGCCTCGGCCATGGCAGGGCTGCTGCATCTGGTTCCGCGCTATCTGCCGCGTGTGGGCCTTGCGCCGCAGTGGGTTGCTTACGCGCGCCCGCTGGTTCTGGTTCTGTTCGCCTTCGATGTGATTGTCACGCTTGCGTTCCGTGCCAGTGTTGAAGCGCAGGGCGGCGCATACGCAACCGGCGTATTGGTCTTGATTACATCCGCGGCATTCGCGTCCGCCATCACGCTGTGGAAAGAGCGTTCGCGCTGGTCCAGTCTTTGCTGCTGGGTGATCGTCCTGGTCTTTATCTACACGACGATCGCCAACATGTTCGAGCGCACGGACGGAATCATCATCGCGACCTTTTTCATTCTCTTCATTCTGATTCTTAGTGGCATCAGCCGGTACGCACGATCTACCGAGCTTCGCGTCGAGGGGCACCGCTTTTTCGATGAGGAATCTGAGCGTCTCTGGCAAGAGATGCTTCGCAACAAACTGAATCTTGTTCCTCTGAGAAGCCTGGACGCTGCGTTGCGCGCCAGGTACACAAGACAAATCAGACGATATTACAATCTGCACGGGCCGATGGCATTTGTCCGGGTCAAGCTTCTCGATAACAGAAGCGAATTCCTGTCTCCTATTGAAATCAAGGTGCGCCAGGATAACAGCGATTATTTAATCGAGGCCACCCAAGCGGTTGCTCGAGCCAATGCGATTGCATATCTAAGCGAACTGATCCATCCAACCGCCATTTTCATACGGCTTACGCTGCAGAACCAGATGCGCCAGGCGTTCCGCTACCTTCTGCTGGGCGAAGGGGAAACGGGACTGATGGTCTATTCCATACTGCAGCATTATTGGGAGGCAAAGCCGGGGGGAGTGGAACGGCCGCATCTCTTCTTGATGAGCGCATAAAGCGAATCGCGCAATCGATCAAAAGTTCAGCACGCTCTGAAGATGGCAGCCGATAATAGAAGCTACAGCTTCACTACATGCGTCTCGCCTGTGCCGGTCTCTTCTCCTGGCTCGAGAAGGGGGCCACCGTTGTTACTCCTACACCGCTACTCGCCGCAGTAGCTGCCGAACAGTTTTCAAAGCGCCAACTCGCCAATGGCGTCGAAAGCTGGCAGCGGCCACCGATCGTCAGCATTGGTGCGTGGCTCACGTCGCGCTGGCAAGAAGCCCGCTACAACACGCCCGGCGTGCCTACGCTGCTTTCGATCGCGCAGGAGCGCGTTCTTTGGCATCGAATCATCCAGGATGCGAATCCGGATCTGTTCGATGTGAACGCAACTGCGCTGCTTGCGGCCCAGGCTGCCAGGCTGCTGCGGGAATGGCTTATTCCGGCAGAAGGGGATGCCTGGAATCATCACGAAGATGTCCGCCAGTTTCAGCAATGGCACCGGCAGTTTCGCCAGGAATGCACTGAGCGCGGCTGGGCATCCCGTGCCGATCTCTGGCGCTTGATTCCCGAATGGCTGGCCGATAGGCGCTGCACGACGGAGAAGATCATATTCCTGGGGTTCTCAAGAAATACCCCGGCCTTTAACTGCCTGAAAGAGGCACTTGGCGCTTTCGCTCAGGTCGAATCCGACAATTTGCCGCGGGCGGCAGGCGGCATTCGGGTACAACGATTCAGCGAGACTGGTGCAGAACTGGATCACGCCGCACGATGGGCGCGCTCGGCATTCGAGCAACATCCATCCGGCTCGATCGGAATCATCGTTCCAGACCTGCGCTCGCAACGGTCCGTGCTGGAGCGCATTTTCAACCGGGTACTCTATCCGTCGGCGGCCTTTTCGAACGGCGTGACGTTCGATCGAAGTCAGTCCGTTTTTCACATCAATGCGGCTGCCCCGCTTTCCGACGCTCCGCTAATCACCAGTGCGCTTCTGCTGCTCGAGCTCGCCCGGGATCGCATGCGGGTTGCGGACGCCGGTGCGATCCTGCGCTGCCCGTTTTTGAAGGGAGCAGCGGCGGAGCGCAATCTCCGTGCCTTAGCCGACGCGAAGCTTCGAAGCAGGCGTGCGCCGGATATCAATCTGAACGATCTGGAATATGCCGCTTCCGATTGCGACCTTCTCAAGTTGCTCTGGCCTGCGGTGCGACGCGTAATCCGGCAGCCGGCCATGGTGCAGGAGCTTCCAGGATGGAGCAAATTCATTACCGATCTGCTGGCGGCAGTGGGCTGGCCTGGCGAGGCAGAACTCAGCAGCGGTGAACAGGAGATCGTGGATGCATGGAAAGATGCTCTATCTACGCTGTCGACACTCGGACTAGTGGCTGGAGCGGTATCACTGGACGAAGCCATCATGCATTTGCGCCGCATTCTCGGGAGTGTTCCGGAAACCGGCACATGGTCCTCACCGATCCAGATTCTCGATCCTGCCGATGCGGCGGGCATTGTTTTTGATCGCGCGCTGGCCACCGGTCTTTCCGATGAGACCTGGCCGCCCCGTGTGAAGATATCTCCTCTGGTACCTTTCAGCCTTCAGCGCGAGCAGGGTGTCCCGGGGAGCGGGCCGGAGAGTCTCCGGGCAGAAGCGCAGCGCGCGACCACTTCACTGCTCGCCGTTTCTCCTGTGCTGACCGGGACATATTCCGGGCAGCTCTCGCCTGCGATCGGAAGCGCGGCTTCCGAGGACAGCTCCGATTCCGATATCTGGCAAGGCAAGTTGCCGAGGCAGTCGTATCCGCCCGCTCAGCTCGACCAGCTTGAAGATGGACAAGGGCCGCCATACCGATCGACCGAAGTGGCGCGTGGAGGATCCGCCATTATCAAGGCTCAATCTCAATGCCCGTTCCGCGCCTTCGCTGAATACCGCCTTCTGGCAAAACCGCTGGAAGACGCGAGTCTTGGTTTTGACGCGCGTGAACGCGGCGGTTTTCTTCACAAGGCTCTCCAAATCGTATGGCAGCAGCTTGAGACTCAGGATCGCCTTCGCCGCGCTTCCCCTGACGAGGTCCGGAAGATTGTTGAAGAGGCAGTGGCGACCGCAGTTCAAACCCGCCAGTTTGAGCCATTTCAGCAGATCGCATCGGCTGCAGAGCGGCGGAGGCTTCGCGATCTGATTCTGCAGTGGCTTGACATCGAACGCGCCCGCAAACTGCCGTTCACGGTAGAAACTGTGGAAGAGGAACGTTACTTCGAGGTCCCGGGGCTGCGCTTGCGCCTGCGAATCGATCGTACCGACCGTCTTCAAAACGGTAATGTGGTGCTCATCGACTATAAGAGCGGCTCGGTCTCCCGCAATAAGTTGAAATGCCCTCGACCGCCGGAACCGCAGCTGCTGGTCTATGCTTCCGCGTTGCAGGACAAGGTGGATGGCGTGTTCTTCGCTGAGATGCAGTCGCGCGAGCCCCGTGCGATCGGGTTGTCGCGTGAAAAGCATTTCGAGAGCAGGAGCGTGGATGTAAAGGGCGGCGATTGGGAATCGTACCTCGGCGAATCACGTTTGGAAGTGGTCCGGCTAGCGGATGAATTTCTGGCCGGATACGCCGCCGTTCACCCCATCTCCGGCGCCTGTAATTACTGCCCGGCAAGCCCGATCTGCCGGGTAAATGAAGCAGGCGTGGAAGAGGAGGCGGGCGATTGACTACCGATCAGGAGCAGCGGGAACAGGCGCTTGACCCTTCTAAATCTTTTATCGTTGAAGCTCCAGCAGGCTCGGGCAAGACCGGTTTATTGATGCAGCGCTATTTGCGTCTGCTGAGCGTTGTCGACCGGCCCGAATCAATCGTTGCGATGACCTTCACCCGCAAAGCGGCGGCCGAGATGCGCCAGCGCATCCACGATGCCTTACTGTATGCGCAGAACGGCGTGAGTGTATCCGGAGAACATGAGCAGCGTACCCGGGCACTTGCGCTGAAAGCGCTTGCTCGCGACAGTGAAAAGGGCTGGAATTTGCTGGGAGAGACCGGCCGGCTTCAGATACAGACGATTGATTCGCTCTGCGCGATGCTGACGCGGCAGATGCCGGTTATTTCAGGATTCGGCGGTGTTAACCAGATCGTCGAAGACGCCGGCGAATTCTACCGGCTGGCGGCCCGCCGCGCCATCCGGCAACTGGCGGAAGGCGGCCAGCAGGAACAGGACCTGTTCTACAATGCATCGCTCCACTTTGATAACAATTTGCTTCTATTGGAGCGTCAGATTGCCGGCATGCTGGAGCAGCGCGATCAATGGAGTAAACTTGCCGGCTGCGATGCCGACCCGCTGGTTGAAGAATTCAGCCAATTGCTCCAGCGCGGCCATGCCGCTCTGCTCGAAATTTTCCGTGAGCATTCGGTTGTGGATTTCACCGAGCTCACCCGAGCTGCAATTGCCGCGCTCGGCTCTGCTGAGCAGCCCAGCGATCTGCTGTATTGGCTCGACTATCGCATCGAGCATTTACTGGTAGACGAATTCCAGGACACATCGCATGCCCAATACGATCTGATCAAAGCCCTCACTGCGCAATGGTCCGATGGCGACAGCCACACGCTGTTTGCAGTTGGCGACCCCATGCAGAGCATCTATCGGTTTCGTGGAGCCGAAGTCTCTCTGTTCCTTCAGAGCTGGCGTGACCAACGCCTTGGCGCGGTACGGTTGAACCGGATTTCACTCAGCACAAATTTCCGTTCGACCCCTGAAGTTCTGGCATGGGTGAAAGAGAAATTCACGCCCATCATGGCGGATGACTCGAATGGCGCAGTGAGTTTTCGATCGTCGACCGCATCGCGGGTCTCATCAGGCGAGCATCCGCGATTGATTGCCCTGATCGATGACAAGAGGGGAGAAGCAGAGGCCGATGCGCTCCCTCAAATTATCAGGGACGCGCTTTCGAAGGGTAGCGCGGCGATTCTGGTTCGAAACCGCTCTCACATCAGCCGCATTCTACCGGCTCTGCGTAAAGCAGGCGTTCCTTACGAAGCGGTGGAGATTGATGAACTGCAGAAACAGCAGCACATTATCGATCTGCTCTCGCTCGCTCGCGCCATCTCGCACCTGGCGGACCGGCCGGCATGGCTCGCGTGTCTGCGTGCCCCGTGGTGCGGCCTGATGCTGACGGATTTGGCGGCGCTGGCTGAAGGTGAGCCCAATCGCGTCATTCTAGACCTGCTCTCAGATCCGGATCGAATCGCCCGGCTCTCGCCCGACGGGCGTTCGCGGGCCGTCAGGCTTCAGGAACTCATGGTGGCTGCGCTCGACCGGGCAGGCCGCATGCCCCTTCGATTACTGGTGGAACAGATTTGGATGGCTCTTGGAGGCCCCGCCGTTCTTTCGCAACCCAACCAGCAGGAAGATGTGGATACATTCCTGCAGTTGCTGGAAGAGCTGGAACAAGGTGGTGTTGTGCGTGATTTCTCAATTGTTGAGAGGCGCCTCGAAAATCTGTACGCGAAGCCCGCTCGCGGTGAAAACTACGTACAGGTGATGACCGTTCATCAGGCTAAGGGGCTGGAATTCGGCACTGTAATCATCCCGCATCTGGCGGGCGGCGCCCGAGGTTCCGATCATGACCTGCTGATTTGGACGGAGATAACGGAGGCGGATGGAACGACCCGGCTCCACATCGCGGCGCAGCCGCAGAAGCGCGAAAA
>Ga0308173_10000065_pt1 | contig 35159 bp, 39 predicted proteins | sample PhyPR1_FD_203716 | JGI IMG/M metagenome (GOLD analysis project Ga0308173, IMG submission 203716) | Soil microbial communities from UC Gill Tract Community Farm, Albany, California, United States - DLSLS.P.R1 | ecosystem: Environmental > Terrestrial > Soil > Agricultural land | place: USA... | reverse complement strand
CCACCTTTTTGCTCCAATCCAACGAGCTCCTCCGACTGGGGCTCTTGCCCGATCCAGAGTAATCGTTTGTTCAGAGGGTGGGCCAAATTAAACTGCCGAAGTGGGCCACTTCAAAATACCGAAATCACCAAGAAGCCAAAAACGAGGCTTGCATGGCAGACATCCCTCGCACTCTCGGCGATGAACTGAATCTATCTCCAGTCGGTCATCCCAAATCAATCCACATGAGCAAGAAGTCGCCGTTTTGGTGAAAATTGCCAGTCCGTGATTAGGACCGTTTAAGTCCCTCTTCAACCGCTAGTGTCCGGTTTGCGCGTCAGCGTGCCGGTGCCGATGAGCGTCCGGCGGCGCGGAACAGCCTGATTAATCAAGAAGCCGCAGGGCCTCCGTGTTGACCCAACCTGTTTCTGGAAATCCGAGGCCCCACTCGGCGGCGATCACATCGCGAGCTTCATACCAATGCGGATTCGGAATCCAGTCGAGGAATTTTCGTAGACTCGCCCGGGCATCTCTCCGCGCGCGCGCTCCAACAGCGTGCCGGTCATCCCCGCATCGGGCCATGGGCCACAAACGATCGCATTGAACAGTGGCGTGTGTCCACCGAAGCCGCCGCCATCAATTGCGGCACGCGCATTGGGATCCGCGCCGCGCGCGAGTAGCCAATCGAAGATCTCGCGCTCCCGGAAATCGAGCGCGAGGTGCAGTAGTGTGGACCCGTCAATCGGCGTCCAATGCATGCCGGACTTGCCATCGTTCGCGCAGCCGCACCCCGATGGATAAATCTCACCCAGCGTAAACCTGCGCTCGAGCAACTTCGGGTCGCGCCGAAGGTGTTTCTCCAATTGCGACAGGTCCCCGCGATGAAATGCCATCATCGGTGTGTCTGGCAGGTCATAGCCGCATTGCGCGAAGAGTTCGAGAATCTCGTGCTTCCCCTGGGGATTCCTGGCGTAGGTTTCCAGCACCAGCGCCAGTGGAGCGAGACGATCGCTGTGCCCATCCGTAAGGGGCGCATTCAACTCGATCAGAAGACGGACGCCGGCGGGATTCAGCGTTTCGCATGCTCCCATGATTAGACCCGGCGCCACTCGCGCCCCATGTCCATGCAGCCAGCGCGCGCACTCGATCCGCCCTTGAAGCAAAGCGCGATCGAAGGCGTGCTGGAAATCTCTCGCGCCCAGCGCTGCCATGGCCTGCACGATTTCCAACCGGCCGAGGTTGGCCGCGTGGCTCATCGGCGGTCTCCAGTCTCCGCTAATGATGGGGAGATGCAGCAGTTCGGGGCGCATTTGAATCAGCCGTACAGCGGCGTCCCGATCATTCGCGCGGATTGCAGTTTCCAATGCCTTCGCCGGTGAGTTAGCGGCTATCCGCTGCTTCAGTTCGGTCCAGTGAGCGAAACCATACTCGCGCGCTACAACGAGTTGAGCGTCGCTGAGATGAAATGGACCCGCAGCCAGGAGCGAATCGTCGCTCTTCGCGAATCTTGGATGTCGGCGGCGTATTCGTTCAAACGCCTCCCGTTCGGCATTCCGCCATTGGTTGAGAAGTTCGCGCGCCTCGCGCTTCGGAACATCGAGATGAGGTCGCTCAGGCAACCTCCGGGATACTGTGGCCATAACCTTACCTCCTGTAATGTGCCCGTTGTCCGCACCGTGTCGGGCAGGAAGTGAGGTTGAATCGCTGAGGAAAGAGATAGCCGGTGGGCTGAGCCCATTTCCGCGGACGGGATGCCTCCGGTAAGCATAAGCGTATTGTGAACTAAGTGCGGCGTTCAAATCAACACTGAGCCCCCACCGCGTCAGACAGGCGATTGTGTCCACTTGGTCGGCAAGTCGGAAACTGTAAGCCACATACGGAACGGGAAGTCCGCGGAAGTCTCGTTATGACCGTTGGCCCGGACGGCTCTTCCGAAGCTTCTGTTCGGCTAATCGAATGATTTGTATTTGAGTGCGCTGTTACGGTACCATCCGGAACCCGGCGACCCTCGCCGCCGCCGCTCGAAGCGCTGCTCACCGCACAATTGAGGCTGTCCAAGGCAGAGGCCGACGCCACTTGCGAACACCAGGGTAGTCGAGCCGACGAAGCTGTACTGCTGATACGAACGAACGTCCGGGCGGGCGAGCATCGGCTTCGAAATTCAAGGCCGGATACAATGGCACCGTTTCCAAACGCGCGTAGGTTTTGGTGGGCGAAAAGGAGAGTAAATGTCTATAAATAAAAATGGAATCGGACGGCGTTCCTTTCTCAAGACGGGCGCGGCAGCCGCAGGGCTTGGCTTATTGGCTGACCTCGAAGCGTATCCACAGAATGTCAACCGGAGTTCAAGTCCGTCGGACTTGAAAATCACAGACATGCGCATCGCTGTTCTGAGAGGACCGGGAGGCAAGGGACGCGAGAATTGGATGGGCGGACGCGGCGCCGCCAGGGTGCCGCTGCCTCCTGCGACTCCCGGCGCGGGAGCGGCATCGGGCGGCACGATCATCGTCCGAATCGATACCAATCAGGGCATTTCGGGTTACGGCCAGACGATTGGGGACGGCCCCCAGCCGAACTACGTGCTGATGCATAAGGCCCGGCTGCTCGGCGAGAATCCCTGCAGCGTTGACAAGATTTTCCGCAAGATCAAGATGCATGGCGCGTATAACCGTCAGGGAAGCGGCGTCAACGCGATTGACAACGCGCTGTGGGATCTGGCCGGCAAAGCTTATGGCGTGCCGATCTATCAAATGCTTGGCGGGAAATTTCGCGACAAGGTCCGCATGTACAGCGAGGGTGACCCGCGCTCGAACGACATCAAAGACATCGCCGCCGATTATAAGGAGAGAGTCGCCGCGGGGTTTACGATGCTCAAGTTCGACCTGAGCGTACCTCGCGTCCTCCAAGGCACGAAGGGCACGGTTTTTGCGCCGGTAGACTATAACGGGGAGCCGGGGGAAAACCCCGAGAACTACTATCAGGGATTAGAGGTCAGCGACAAGGGATGTGAACTCGTAGCCGACTACGTCGCTTCGATCAAGGAGGCCATGGGCGACGCCGCCAACGTTCCCATGGGTCACGACCATTTCGGGCACCTCACCGCGAAAAGTTGCATCAAGCTGGGTAACGCGCTGGAGACGGTCACTCCCTCGACTTTGGAAGACATGGTCCCGTGGTTCCGGGTAGAGGAGTGGAAGCTCATCACCGATTCGATCAAGGTGCCCACGTTAACCGGCGAAGACGCCTACCTGGTGGAATCGCTCGAGCCGCTTTGCCAGGCGCGTGCAGTCGATTATATCCACCCGGATCACCTTGTGATCGGCGGCTGTCTCGAATTGAAGAAGACCTCTGACATGGCGGCCAAATATTCGGTGGGGATGATGGTCCACAGCAACGCTACCCCGATCGGCTACGCGGCCGGCGCGCACGCGATAGCCGCCTGCCAAAACTTCCTCGCCATGGAATGGCACCAGCCGCAGCCAGCCTGGCACAAAGACTTATGCGACAAAGGGGACCTCGTGGTTAAGGGTTACATCCCCGTTCCGACGGGGCCAGGCCTGGGCATCAAAGTCAATGAAGAAGCGATGCGCCCCCTGTGCAGGCAGGGTGAGTTCTTCACCGATCCTACGACGTATTGGGATTCGCAGGTCGGCGGAGAGAAGGCGTACACGTAAAGGGAGGTCGTCGAGGCGAGCCTTACACCTTCCGATTCTGACTGAAGGTATATAGGCTTAATGAACCGGTTGGGCCCGGCGGACGGAATATCGCACGATTCCCGATCGCCGGGCACCTTCGCGTGCCATGCCGTGTAACTGACCACGCAAGAAAAACCTGAAACGCCACTTTACGTTTTGACCGGCTCCATTCCTCGAAGCAGTTCGGAAGGCGCGTTCACGAAGCAAGCGAAGCGATGCGCCTCATTGCAAAGCGGCCACGATGGGGTACTCCGAACTGTAAGCCACATACGGAATGTGAAGTCCGCTTGTCGTCTATAATCCACTTGAATTTGTTGTCCGCACAATCAAGCGAGAATCATTATGGCGCAATCGGAAAAGGACCGGGTCGCTCGGGAGGTTGCTGATCTACGGATAAGCTTTAACTCGGCGCTTTCAAACAAGCGAAAGTACCCTGTAGCAGAGTTCAACGCCTTTGTGCAAAGCGCACGTCGCTACATCAAGATCACCGCTACGGACCCGATGATTCACAAGAGCGTAGCGCAGGCCGTGAACGGACTGAGCGCGCGCGGTCATCTGCAGGCCTCACTGAAGCAAAGGGTTTTGCTGAAGAACGGCAGCACGTGGTTTTGGAATCGATCGGCAACGGCGCTGGTGTGGGTGCCGGGATAAATCTCGAAGCTGTTGGGGAGGCCATAGCTATCGAAGACCTCGTGAAGCTTGGCGGCATCGAAGCGGAGGCGGTCCTGGTCGCCTACGTCCATCGCAATGGCGCGGTATTGCTTAAGATGGCCGATGTATTGATCGACGAAGGCAAGCGGCGCGTTGGCAGCCCATTTGGCCAGCACGTCCGGCTGCGGCTGGCCATCCTTGGTGGTCAGGCGACCATGCAGCCGCGCTCGCGAGTTGCGCGCGCACAAAGAAGCCGAGCTTCGCCTCGTCAGCGGGTGATTTGATTCCCGCTACCGCCTTTTCAAGATCGGAGTTGCCCGGTCCTGCTTGCCGCGCCGATAAGCAGCACGGGCTCATGACGTAGATCGCACCGAACACGTTGGGGTGCTTCATGCCGATGCGTGAGGCGCCGTATCCGCCCATAGAGTGCCCAGCTAGCCCACGACTCTCACGATCGGGGATCGTGCGGTAATGCGCATCGATGTAGGCGACGACGTCATGAGAGATGAACTTCTCGAAATCCCCCGTCGTCACGGAGCTGGAGTACATCGAGCCATTGTGGATTGTCTTTGAACCGGCAGCACCACGATCATCTCGTGCGAGCCTAGTGCGAACGCGCCTTCGATCGTCTGTGGGACTTGGATCTCGTGCGTCCACTGTTCGGCGCCAATGGAGTAACCGTGCAACGCATAAACGACGGGATAGCGGCGCGTTTCGTCCTTTTCGTAGCTCGGCGGCAGGAAGACAATCGTTTCGCGGTCGACGGCGTCGCCTTCCAGGTTACCCTCAAGCGCCGTTCCGTGGATCTTGATGTGCTCTACGGTAACGGCTCTTGCGCCCGGGACAACGTCGGGAACGATCGTTTGCACCTGGGCAGAAGCTCGGCTGGCCAGTAGGATCGCGGTCGTGGTTACACACGCAAACAGCAGTTTCGTCCTTGTCATAGGGACTCTTTCTCGAATACCGGTTGAGGAGTCAATCGTGGCACTGGACCGGATGCGATTGGGATGGACTGGCTCAGCGCAGCAAAGCAGCTCAGCCTCAAGCTATTCCTCCAGCGAGATGACAGTCACTGATCTAGGCTGGACCGTCAATGATAGTTCGTCGTTCTGAAGCTTGACTGCGGTGGGCTTTGGCACAACCGCGTTCGGTACGTCGAAAGTGTTAATGCTATCCACTGCCGGTGCCGTCAGTGTTTCCGCCGTGGCCGACTTTACAGCGACGCCTGCCATGTGCGCGTCGATTATCGCGGAGTTTTCCGCGTCGAGATTCGTGATCTCAACCAACAGCTTCCCGTCCGTGCTTTTCGCGGCGATGGCGATCGAGAGCAGAATCTGTTCGTTTAGCCACGGCGATCTTGCACCGAAATCCAAAAGAGGAGGGCACTTCAATAGTACAAACAGCCAGCCTGTTCAATCAGATGCTCCAGCATTTTCCCCGGACCGAGTTCGGGGCGCTGGTCAAAAAGCACGAGGCCGAGCGGTGCGCCAAAGGCTTCGGTTGCTGGACGCAGTTGGTGTCGATGCTGTTCTGCCAACTCGCCCACGCCGACTCGCTGCGCGAGATTTGCAACGGCCTGGGCTGCTGTCTGGGCAAACTGGCCCATCTTGGGATCGGGAAAGCGCCCAACAAGTCCACCCCGTCTTATGCCAACGAACACCGGCCCGCGAAGTTGTACGAAGAGCTGTTCTATACGGCGCTGCAGCGCTTCCGGGAGGAGCAGGGACTGGGTGCCCGCAAGCGGAAGTTCCGCTTCAAAAACAAGCTGCTGTCGCTGGATTCCACCACCATTACGCTGTGCCTGCAGATGTTTCCGTGGGCCAGGTTCCGCCAGGCCAAGGGCGGTGTCAAAGCCCATGTGCTGCTGGATCACGACGATTATTTGCCGCGCTATGTGCTCATCACCGAGGCCAGACGCAGCGACGTCAAGATGGCCGGTGCCTTCACGCTCCATCCCGGCTCCATCGTCGCGATGGATCGCGGGTATAACGATTACGCGCTGTTTGGGCAGTGGACCGCCGGGGAAATCTATTTTGTTACGCGCTTGAAGGAGAATGCCGCCTTCGAGGTGCTGGAGGAGTGCGCCGTTCCGCAAAACCGGAATATCCGCTCCGACCAGTTGATCCGATTCACGGGCGGCAAAGCCCAAAGCGATTGCCCAGCCGTGCTCCGGCGCGTGGTGGTCTGGGATGCCGCCAACCAGCGCGAGATCGTGCTGCTAACCAATCTGCTGGAGTTTGGCTCCGCCACCATTGCCGCCATCTACAAGGACCGCTGGGAGGTGGAGTTGTTTTTCAAGGCCCTCAAACAGAATCTCAAGCTGAAAAGCTTCGTGGGCACCAGCGAGAACGCCTTGCGCATCCAGGTTTGGACAGCCCTGATTGCCCTGCTGCTGCTCAAATGGCTGCATCACCTCTCGCAAGCCAAATGGTCGCTGTCGAATCTGGCTTCCATGCTGCGGCTCAACCTGTTCACCTACCGCGATCTGCAGGCCTGGCTCGATAATCCATTCGGCACCCCTCCCCTGCCGCCCGTATCCGAACAACTTACTCTGGCACTGGCTTGATTTGGACAGGCTATCTTCGCATGACCAGTCAGACCTCCCTCCCAGAGTCCGAAATCCCAACTCTCAAGCCCTTTGCTTTCAGCAGACCCCGCTACAACCCTGTCCTATTTTGGACAGCAGTGAATGGAATTACAAATTGATCGCGCAAATGCCGTCTGTTGGGAGGCTATCGATGAATTACCGGGGCGTCCGCTTGTTACTGTCGCACACCTGGTAACTGCTGCGCTCCGGCATCGGCCAGACCGAATCATCATCGGCGAAGTACGTGACCACTCGGCATACGACATGCTGCAGGCCATGAATACGGGGCATAGCGGATCGATGACAACAACCCACGCCGACTCGGCGTTGCTTGCGCTGAACCGAATTGCAGATTTGGCGTTGTCCGCCCATTCCAATCTCGATCACGAATTTGTGCGTTCACAAACAGCAGACGCTTTGCATTATGTCCTGCAGGTGTGCCGCGAGCGCGATGGCAAGGTCGCTATTACGAATTACCACGCGTTTAAGCTCAGTGACCGCCTCGGAATTTCGCGCGTGGCCGGGCCTGCTCCAAGGCCGGGGCGAACCGCTCGCCACCGAAGAGGCCGAAGGCCAGATGATCCAGCGGGTCATGCCCAGTCTTATGGGCGTGAAAAACATCTTGGCGCTGAATGACGCGGCGCACCACTGCTACCGCGAGAAGCCGCCGGATGAAGACGAAGAAGGCGTAACCACTGATCTAAAAGGCGAAGACAGGGCCGAAGCGGAGCGCAACAACGAGGCAGCGCGGCTCTGGATTTCGGGCCTCGAAGCCGTAAAGCGAAAGCTCGGCATCCAGCGGGTCATCGACCTTTCGGCCACACCCTTCTTCTTGCGCGGTTCGGGCGATGCCGAAGGCACTCTGTTTCCCTGGACCATGAGCGATTTCTCACTGATGGACGCCATCGAGTGCGGAATCGTAAAACTGCCGCGCGTCCCCGTCGCCGACAACATCGCGGGTGACGAGATGCCCATCCGCTGCGTCGTTTCAGTTTCGATGTTGACCGAAGGCTGGGACGCCAACACCGTAACGCATGTTCTGAGTGTGCGCGCCTTTGGTACGCAGCTGCTGTGTGAACAGGTGACCGGACGCGCGCTGCGGCGGCAATCCTATGAATTGAACGAAGAGAATCTTTTCAATGTCGAGTACGCGGACGTGCTCGGCATCCGTTCGATTTCACGGCAAAGCCTGTGGTCGCGCCTCCCGGGGAGCCGCCCGAGACTATCCGTGTGCGAGCCGTGCGGCCCGCGCGTGATTTCTTGGCGATCCGCTTCCCTCGCGTGACCGGCTATCGCGTCGATCTGCCCAGAGATCGCCTGGAACCGCAGTTCACCGCCGATTCGGTCCTGGAGTTGACCCCCGCCTTGATCGGCCCGTTCGTCAAGCACGACGCCGGCATCATCGGCGAAGCAGTGGACCTGAACCTGGTGCATACGGGCGACCTGCGCACTTGTACCCTGCTGTTTCACCTCACCCGACGGTTGCTCTATACCCGCTGGCGCGATGCGGGCGAGGAGCCCGAAATGGCCCTGTTCCACCAATTGAAAGGCGTCGCCAAGCTCTGGCTGGACACATGCCTGGTCTGCAAAGGCGGAACGTACCCGGCCCAGTTGATGTATCAATCGCTGGCCGATATCGCCTGTGATCGCATTACCGCCGCCATCGTGCGCACCCAAATCGGTACCGAAAAGATTGAGATCATTCTCGATTCATACAACCCGGCCGACTCTACGAATTATGTCGCGTTCAATACGTCGAAAGCCCATCGCTGGGAGACCGATGCGCGTAAGTGCCACGTGAACTGGGTGATTCTCGATAGCGACTGAGAAGCGGAGTTCTGCCGTGTTGCCGAGGCGCACCCGCGCGTGAAGGTGTATGTGAACAGCCACGGGCTGAACTTCGAGTGCCCTATCTGCGCGGTTCGGAGGTGCACCGCTACCTGCCGGACTTCATCGTGCAGGTGGACGACGGCCGGACCCGCTGAACTTGGTAGTAGAGATCAAAGGCTTTCGCGGAGAAGATGTCAAGGACAAGAAGAGTTACATGGAGATACACTGGGTGCCGGGCGTGAATAACCGCGGCGGTTACGGGCGCTGGGCCTTCGCCGACTTCGGCGAAATGTTCCGCATCGAATCGGAGTTTGAAAAGCGCGTGGAATCTGAATTCAACAAGATGATCGAAGGGGCCGCCGTGTCCGGGCTGGTCGCGCAAGTACATGGCGACCCGAACAGCAAAACCCTCTGCTAAGAAGACGGTCGAAGCCTTCACGCACGAAGAAGCCAGCCGTAAGGACATCTCTACGGCCGAGTTTGAGTCGGTTGTAGCGAAAAGCGAGCAGACGCCGGTGCGCGTTGCTTACTAGCGCCGTAATCTATAAAGCCCAGAAGTGGTTTCGCACCCGAGGCGACCTCGATTACTCGGCCCTCTGGATTCTTCACGCGGCAAACGGACTCGCCCGAATTGAGGTCCTCAGCGCACGTCAACTCGTGGACCGCGAGGTGCTCCCCCAGGCCATCAAACTGAACCCGGCTTTCTTCAAACTCGTCTACACTGATCTGCTGAACAACAAAAGGGCGGCGAAAACCATACGAGGGGCACGTACAGCCATCGACAACTATCTTGCCGATCGCACTTCGGAACTCTTCGGACTCGTACTCGATTACCTTCGGGACGTAGGTGAAGCGCGTTCCGCGACCGAGATCGAGGATCACTTCCGCCGTAATTTCGGCGTTGGCGGCGGCACCGGCATTTGCGAATATCTTTCGGACCGCGATCCGAGAAAGCCATCAAAGCGGGCATAACCGCAACGCTGCTGACCGGGGATGGGCTCATGCGCGTGGAAGTCCTTAAAGGCGCATCGAAACAGGAGATGCAACGCTTCTACAAAGCGCTCTGTAGCGCCACTCATCATCTTGTATACGGCGGCATTGAGCCTGAGTACTTCATGTTCAACAATCCCGAGAGTGCCTGCTGGACCTGCGGTGGTTTGGGGGTTCATAAGATCACACATCCCGAACTGCTGGTGCCCGATCCGAAGCGTAGTATTCGCGGCGGCTGCTTTCTCAAAGACGCCTACAAATACAATCCGGATACCTGGGACGGCCGTATCGTTTACAGTCTCTCAAAGGTTCTTGGCTTCTCGCTCGACACGGCTTGGCAAGATCTGCCCGAATCTGTTCGCCACACGATTCTTTTTGGCCTGGACGGACGAAAGATCGTCACCGTACTTCCTCCGGACGCGAAAGACAAACGTGACAAACTCGAGGGTCACGAGACCGGCTTTCACGGGATTGCCCGCCGCATCGAGCGGCATTACCGGCGCTATCGCCAGAGGGGCGAGGCGAGTTCAGGCATGGAAGCCTGGCTCGATCGAGTTATGGTGGAGCGAACGTGCCCCGATTGCGAGGGCGCACGCCTGCGCGCGACACGTCTGCTTTTCACCATCGCGGACAAGACCATCCATGATGTTGGGTAATCTGCATTTCGATGAGCTCCACAATTTCCTGGGAAGTCTGAAACCCACGGGCAGGGGAAGCGATGCGGCGCGCCATATCATTAACGAGATTCGCGGACGCCTCGATCTCCTCCTCGGCATCGGCTCGACTGTCTGAATCTCAACCGCCGCTCCGGTGCGCTCTCAGGCGGCGAATCGCAGCGCATTCGCCTCTCGACCCAGATCGGGTCCGGTCTCATGGGGATGCTTTATGTGCTCGATGAGCCCAGCATCGGTCTGCATCCGAAGGACAACGCGAAAATGATCGCGACTCTGGAGAGCCTTCGCGATATCGGTAACACGGTAATTGTGGTCGAACATGACGAGGACACTATTCGCGCTGCCGATCACATCATTGAGATGGGGCCGGGAGCCGGCATCCATGGCGGTACCGTTGTCGCGCAGGGCAGCCTGAACGATATCACCTCTTGCAAAGCATCGCCCACGGGATCGCCGATTGGCCGGAACATCCGCTCGAATCCTGCGGCTTACATCGGTTTCTATGACGCGATACGCCATTTGTTCGCGCGGGCGCGCCGCTAGCTGTTGAACGCGAATATAAATCCGATCGCTTCAGTTTCAACGTGAAGGGCGGACGTTGTGAGGAATGCCAGGGCGAAGGCGTAATTAGAACGCAGCTCTACTTCATGCCCGACGTCGAAGTTACATGTGGCGATTGCAAAGGGCGACCACGCTGTCGGGAGGCGAAGCGCAACGCGTCAAGATCGCGGCAGAGCTCTCCGAGCTGCAGCGGTCGAAACACACACTTTATATCCTCGATGAACCGACCACGGGGCTTCATCTGGCCGATGTGGAGCACCTTTTGGAATGTCTGAACCGGCTTGTGGATGCAGGACACACGGTTCTCGTCATCGAGCATCATCTCGACGTGATCAAGACCGCCGATTACGTGATCGATTTGGGACCAGAAGGCGGCCACGCTGGAGGAGAGGTCGTTGCCGCAGGTCACCAGAAAGTATTGCGGCATCACGAAATTCGTATACTGGACGGTTTCTCAAACAGCGGCTCCGTCCTGGTTGAAGGATTCTCGTGCCCGATGCGCGCGGCACGGAACGTTGTTTGAAGCGGCATCCTCAGCTGTCTGTGAGTTCTCTTACTCCTGCATTCTCGTCTTCTAAATTCTTCGCTTCCTGTAATAATCGTCCCTATCCTCCGTCTTTAGGGCTGAAACAGGATGGGGGGCATGCTGCTACTGGCAACCGGGGAAGGAACCGTTTTAACGCATCCGACGCAGTTTAGCCGACTCTTCGAGGAGTATCACGGCCTCGTTTTCCGCACTGCCTATCGAATAACGGGCAATGCCGCGGACGCGGAGGACGTACTGCAGAACATTTTTCTGCGTTTGATGCGGCGCGACTCGTCCGCCGCCGCCCTGATCAGCGAGGAGAGCTATTTTCGTCGCGCTGCGGTGAATGCATCCCTCGATGTGCTGCGAGCCAGGCGCGGAGATCTCAATCTTCCGCTTGACGAATCTTCGTCCTCGGCCGGCGATTCGGAAGCGCGCGAGCTGCGCGACTGTTTGCGCAGGGCCTTCGCGAAGCTGAGTCCGCGATCGGCCGAAGTGTTCGCCCTCCGGTACTTCGAGGACTTCACGAACCGGCAGATCGCGCAAATGCTTGACATGTCTCAGATGCTGGTCGCGGTGACACTGCATCGCACGCGACGGCAGCTACAGAAAGAAATTCAGTCCTATTTTGGAGGCAAATCGTGATTCGCAAGAATTTGGATCAAGTTATCGCGGATATGCGCGGCGAGCAACCGAACGACGAGGCCGTCCGCCAGGCGGCTAAGCGCGTATTCCGAAATGTCTTCGATTCCGCCTATTTGCCGGAACGCGTTGCGCGTATTAAGGGATGCGCCGACTTTCAGGCATTGCTTCCCGGCTACCTGGGCAAAACGCTCAGCGATGCGCGCGTGTCCCTGCTGGAAGATCATATCGGCCAGTGCGTCGATTGCCGCCGCGCCCTGCGCGAAGCGCGAACGGCAGACAGAGGACAACCACATACGCCGGAGAGAAGACCAGTTGCGCGGGTCCGGAAGACGAGATCCTGGCTCCCGCTCGCCGTAGCAGCCTCCCTTACGGTAGGTATCGCTGTTGGGATCACCGGAGCCTTCAACGGCTTGCTGCCGGGCCAGCACGCGATCCGGGCCACTGTCGTCAGCGTCCAGGGAACGCTATACCGTGTCTCCGATTTCGGTTCTTCGTTGCTCGAGGCGGGCGCGTTAATTCGAAATGGTGAGGAACTCCGCACGGCAAAGGGTTCTCGCGCCATCTTGCGCCTCGCGAATGGAGCGCAGGTAGAGATGAATGAGCGCTCAGACGTTTCGGTCTCGCGGGGCTGGCGCGGCACATCCGTCGATGTGGAGCGCGGGCACATTATCGTGAATGCGGCCGATCGAGGCCAGAAGACGTTCTTCGTAGCCGCCGGCGACATGCGCGTTCCTGTCAAGAATGCGGTTTTTTCCCTGAATCGAGGGACGAAGGGTTCGCGGATCGCGATGGCGAAGGGCTTCGCTCGGGTAACGGACTCCGCCGGAACCTTCGAGTTAAACGCCGGCCAGCAGCGCTCCACCGACTACCGGCTCATCAATGCGTCGCTGACAACGGAGTTTGCCTGGAGTTCGAATGCCGATTACTATCTGACTCTGCTGAACGAGTTATCCGCTCTCCAAACGCAGATCCAGTCCATCCCCGGCCCCGATCTGCGCTACGCATCAAAGCTTGCCGGGTATCTGCCGGAAAATACTGTCGTCTACGCCGCTGTGCCGAATGTGGGCGGAACGCTTAGTGAAGTCAAACGCATCTTCGAGCAGCGGCTCTCTGAAAGCGAGGTGTTGCGCGAATGGTGGCAGCGGCAGCCTGCCTCGCGAAACGGCGAACTCGACCAGGCATTCACTGAAATGAGTGCGATCAGCCAGTACTTGGGGAATGAGATCGTGTTTTCGGTCGTCAATAGCGCGCCCCATGAATACAGCCAGCCAGTTTTCCTCGCGGAGACCGCTCGATCCGGATTGCGCGAGTATTTGGAGCAGCATGCGCCTGCCGGACTGCGCGTGATCGATGCTACGTCCTCGGCTGCGAGCGTCGCCCCAAGTAAAGCCAAAGATGGGTTATTTGTTTCGTTCGCCGGAGACCTGGTGGTCGCTTCGCCTGATCTGAAGCAGGTGCAGGGCATTGCACACCGCGTTACGGATCCGGGTGCTGCTTCGCTCGCGCAGACTCCGTTCTATGCGCGGCTGGCCCAGTCGTATAAGGCTGGAGTGGGCTATCTGCTGGCCATCAACATGGAACAAATGGTTTCGAATTCCGTAAATAACCCCAAAGAGGTGCCGCCTGGCTTCCAGAATGCACAATACCTTGTGCTTGAAAAACGCGATCTGGCGGGGAAGACAGAGATGCGGGCTAGTCTTTCGTTTGCCGGGGCTCGTGAAGGGGTCGCCTCGTGGCTGGGCGCTCCGGGACCAATGGGCTCGCTTGATTTCGTCTCGCCGGACGCGAGCTTTGCGGCCTCTTTTGTGATGAAGGATCCTCGCATGGTCATGCAGGAATTGCTGACATACACATCTCAATCGGACGCTCACGCTGCGGAACGCTTAAGCAAGATGCAGGAGCAGTTGGGAGTTAATCTGGCCGATGACGTGGCCGCATCGTTCGGTGGCGACGCTACCTTCGCGATTGACGGCACGCTCCTCCCGGTGCCTGCCTGGAAGTTTGCCGCGGAAGTCTACAATGCAGCGCAACTCCAGCAGACCATTACCACCTTCGTCGAGCATTTCAACCAGCATGCGGACGCCAACACCGGCAAATTCGCGCTGAGCAGCGAAGAGGTCAACGGGCGCACATTTTACTCTTTGAGCAACAATAAGGCCCCGAACCTGGCCGCGTATTACACCTTCGTCGATGGTTATCTGGTGGCGGCTCCCAGCGAGGGAATTCTCCTGCAGGCCATCCACAACCGGCAGGCCGGCTACACCTTGGCGAGTTCGGCCGCCTTCCAGAGCCAGTTGCCTGACGATAGCTATACGAACTTTTCGGCTATCATCTATCACCATATCGGGAAATCGCTCAGCGCGATTGCGGATCAGTTCAAAGGCTCCAACGCGCTAACGGCGGCTCAGCGGCAATCGCTTTCCGCTCTCCTCGCGAACACGGCTCCAGGACTTATCTGCGTATACGGTGAACCTAATCGCATCGTGGCCGCCAGCAAGAGTTCCTTCCTCGGCTTCGATCTCGGTACGCTTGCCGGAATCGGCGAAGGTCGGCCGCTTCTTCCGCTGATTGCGTCGAGCGCCGGCGCCTTCCGGTCACAGGCCCTGTCGCAGGCCAAGCAGTACTCTCAATAGAAACTTCCCATGTCGCAGCCGAACAGAGTCGCCAGCGTTGCTCTTGAGCCGGAGAAGGAGGCTCGAGTTGCGCCTGCGGCTCCCGGCGCTCCACCCGTTATTGAATTGCGCGGGCTGTCGGTTCGCCTTGGTAAGCGCGAAGTGCTGCGCGATGTAACCTGCTCCTTTTCCGGACGAACCATCGGGCTCCTTGGCCCAAACGGCGCAGGCAAATCGACTCTCATCAATACGCTGCTCGGATTTTGGCCCGCTTCGGCCGGCTCGGCCAGGGTCTTCGGGTCGGATATTCGCTCGGAAGCCAAAAAGATCCGCGGCCTAATCGGCTATATGCCGGAGAACGACGCTTTCATCAGCAACATGAGCGCAGTGTCGTTCATAAGGCTAATGGCGGAGCTGTCCGGCCTGCCACCGGAAATGGCATTGGAACGCGCGCACGAAGCTCTTTTTTACGTCGGCCTCGGCGAAGCCCGGTATCGAAAGCTCGGCACGTATTCGCTCGGTATGAAGCAATTAGCCAAGCTGGCGCAGGCGATCGCGCACGGACCCAAGCTGCTGATTCTAGACGAGCCAACGAACGGACTCGATCCGCCGGCCCGCCAGCGCATGATTCGCCTGGTGCGCGAGATGCGCGATAGCCGGCAGATGCACATTGTTTTGTGCTCCCATTTGCTGCGCGACGTGGAAGAGACCTGCGAGGAAGTCGTCATCCTGAAGCAGGGGAGAGTGGTCCACTATTCAAACCTCGAAGACGAGCGGCGCTCGAATCGCCGCTTCCTTGAGCTTGAGTTGCAAGGTGACACAGGCTTATTCATGGAAGCGGTCGAAACTTTGGGCTGCGAATGCGCGCCGGGAGCGCTGAACCGTTTGAAACTTGTGCTCGCGGAAAACGTGGAAATCGCCGACATTTACCGCATCGCAGCGGAGCAGAACGTTCAGTTGCGGCGCCTCAATTTCCGGCGCGACACGCTGGAGGATATTTTCCTCAAAGCCATGGAGAACAGCGATGGCCGTCTATAAACGCAGCTACCGGGGATATGCGGGCACGCTTACCCCCGCCTGGTCACGCTTTCTCGTGCTTTATCGCTTTGCGCGGCGCACCCAATCCCGTTCGAAAGTTCAGACCGTCTTTTTCGTTCTCTGCTTCTTTTTCCCGCTGCTCTGTTTGCTCGGCATCTATGCGAATTCGCACCTCAGTGCCTTTGCGTTTCTCGGACGACGAGCCGGTCCGTTTCTGGAGATCGATGGATCGTTCTTTCTGGTTTACCTGAGCGTCCAGAGCGCGCTTTCCTTCATCTTGACGGCATTCATCGGACCCGGCCTGGTCTCACCGGACCTGGCGAACGGCGCGCTGACGCTGTATTTGTGCCGTCCCCTCTCGCGCACCGAATATGTCCTGGGCAAACTATCGGTACTGGTGATCACTCTTTCCTGGATTACCTGGGTACCGGGACTGGTGCTCTTTTTTGTTCAGGGCAGCCTGTCGGGCTGGCAGTGGATGAGCGACAACCTGTGGCTGGCGAACGCCATATTGTGGGGATCTTTCGTCTGGATTCTGCTGCTGGCTATGCTTTCGCTCGCTCTCTCTGCTTGGGTGAAATGGCGCATTGCGGCCGGCGCGCTGCTGCTAGCCACATTCTTCGTCGGCGCCGGTTTCGCGCAAGCGGTGAACGCCGTGTTGCGGACCCAGCAGGGCTATCTACTCGACATCAGCCGTCTCGTTTCCATTATTTGGCAGAACTTGCTACGCCAGCAGAGCCATCAGCCGCTGCCCGTCCCGGAGGCCTGGATCGCAGTGCTCATTCTCTATGCCCTCTGCCTGTTTCTGTTGATGCGTAAAGTCAAAGCTGCCGAGGTCATCCGGTGAGTAACCAGATCGTCTTCGACAATGTCTCGAAATTTTACGGCGATGTGCTGGGCGTGAATCGCGTAAACCTCTCCATACCGCCAGGCATCACGAGTCTGGTCGGCCCGAATGGTTCAGGCAAAACTACGCTGATGAACCTGATGACCGGGCTGATCCGTCCCTCACGAGGGCACATTCGCATTTTGGACATGTCACCGGACCAGCCGGAAGAATTGTTCCGCGTCGTCGGGTACTGCTCGCAGTTCGATGCCTTGCCCAAAGGGCTCAGCGGTTACGAGTTCATCTATTCGTACCTGAAACTGTTCGGACATGATGCCGAGGCCTGCGACGAGCTCGCCTGGCGTGCCATCGATCTGGTCGGCTTGCGCGAAGCGGCTCATCGTAAGGCAGCCGCCTATAGCAAAGGCATGCGCCAGCGCATTCGTCTCGCTCAGTCTCTGGCGCACAACCCGCGGGTGCTCATTCTGGATGAGCCTTTGAATGGTCTTGATCCTCTCGTTCGCGCGGAAACGATAGCTCTGTTTCGGTCGCTCGCGAAGCAAGGGCGCCATGTGCTCCTGTCGAGCCATGTACTTCATGAAGTGGATATCATCTCCGACCAGGTGATCCTCATGAGCGGCGGTTATGTAATCGCCGAAGGCAATATTCAGGGCGTCCGGAGCGAGATTGATGACCAACCCATGCAGATCCTGATCCGTTGCAATCGCCCGTCTGATTTGGCGTCGCGGGTTTTCAAAGAGGATCACGTCGTTGAAGTGCGTGTCCACAACGATCGCCGCGGATTGCTGGTCAAAACCAGCAACCCGGACCGTTTCTATCTCCTGATGAACAAAGTCGCCCTTGACGGTATCAATATTGAATCCGTCGCGCCGGTCGATGATGATGTTAACTCCGTTTACGAATACCTGATCGGCACGGAGGAAGTAACCAGATGAATAAACTCTGGTCGAAACAGATCCGGGCAGTCATCCGCCTGGAGATGAAGAAAACCTTTTTTGCCAAACGCGGCTTGTGGATTTACCTGCTGGCGCTGGCTCCGGTCGGGCTCTTCTTCGCGCATACTTTGGTCGAAATCCACTTTCGAGGCGTGCGTCACGAGATGTCGCAGAAAACGACGCGGCCCCTGACCGAACAGGATTTCTCGAGCATCCATGACGGAATGACGCGCGATGACGTTGTGAAGCTACTCGGAGAGCCGCCCGTATCACGCACCGGAGCGCGAAGGGTGCGGACCGGACCTCACTCGTTCGATCAGAATTCGTTTGAAAGTATGCGCTATTCTGACGGCCGGACCGAGCTGATCGTCAATTTGGAAAAGGGAGCTGTTGTCGGGATTGGCATGTCTACAGGCGCCAGCCTCGGACAGGACACGTACATCTTTGCCGGCGTGTTTCAATTCTTCTTTCTTCGTCTTGCGATCTTTTTTGGCTGCCTCGGGATCTTCATGAACCTGTTCCGCGGCGAAATGCTCGACAAGAGCCTTCATTTCTACTTGCTGGCGCCGGTGAGGCGGGAAGTGCTGCTTGTCGGGAAGTACCTGGCGGCCCTGCTGGCGGCAACCGTGATTTTTACCACCAGCGTGGCTTTGCAGCTGATCGCGCTCCTTTCGTTGTACGGCAGCAACATCATCGCGAATTACCTATACCAGGATCATGGCTGGTCACAGGTCATCGCCTATCTTGGTATCACGATTCTGGCCTGCGTTGGTTACGGCAGCATCTTCCTCGCCGCGGGACTCTTTTTCCGGAACCCCATTATCCCTGCGGCGTTTGTGCTGATCTGGGAAGCGGCGAACCCGGTTCTCCCCTCGCTATTGAAACAGTTCAGCGTAATTTATTATCTCCGCTCCTTGTGTCCGGTGGATATCCCCGTAGATCCTGGCATGCCGCCCTTACTGGCCCTGCTTATTTCCAATGCGGAGCCGATCTCTGCTTACGTTGCGGTTTTTGGTCTGCTAGCGGTTTCCGTTGCGATTCTGGCAGGCTCGATGAGGCGCGTGCGAAGTCTCGAGATCAATTACACGACGGAGTAATCGAGGACGAGGTAGTCTCAAATATTGATGGGCCGCGCCGATTACCCGGGTGCATCCTCATGGAGTCGTGTTTCAGCGTATCTTGAATACGTGGCCACCTCGGAAACAATGGACCGCTACCTGGAGGACTCCTCGGGATTTCGCGGCCGTGCCGATGAAGTTGTCGTTCCTGGGACGGTTGAGGAAGTGCGCTCGGTTGTCGTCCGCTGCTCACAATCCGGAACTCCCATCACGATTGCGGGCGCAGGTACCGGGCTGACTGGCGCCCGGGTTCCGCAGGGCGGAGTGGTTCTGTCGCTGGAACGATTCGCGGATATCGAGATTGATCGCGGGCGCGCACGCTGTGGAACCGGAGTCCTGCTGCGGGATCTGCAGAAAGCTGCTGGGCGGACGAAGCAGTTCTTCGGACCGAATCCGACCGAAGATTCCGCCTGCATCGGCGGAATCATCAGCACGAATGCAGGCGGAGCGCGCAGCTTTCACTACGGCTCCGTCCGCAGGCACGTGCTTGCGTTGGAAGTGACGTTCATGGATGGCCGAACACGGCGGCTTGAGCGCGGGCAGCCGGTTGACTTCCTTCCGCAGGCGGTCCGGATGCCGGACACGACGAAAAATTCGGCCGGATACTATCTTCCCCCGCATGTCGAGTGGGTGGACCTGCTGGCGGGCAGTGAAGGCACCCTCGGAATCATGACGCAAGCGGAGTTGGAGTTGCTCCCGGAGCCGGCAGCTTTGCTCAGCGGGATAATCTTTTTCCCGTCCGATACGGATGCGTTGGAAGCTGTTGAGGCCTGGCGGGGCGTTTCCGAGCTGCGGTTGCTGGAATTTTTGGACGGGCCCGCACTCGATTTTCTACGGCCGCACTATGCCGATATTCCGGCTGACGCGCGGGCGGCGCTGATGATTGAGCAGAACCTGCAATCCGAAGAGGACGCTGAAGTGGACCGTTGGACGGTCCGAATGGAAGAGCAAAAAGCCTTCGCCGAAACGTCCTGGTTCGGTTTTCGCGCGGCCGACCATGAGCGGTTCCGGGAATTTCGACACACGCTTGCCACAACCGTAACGGATATCCCAAGGCGGCGCGGCTACCCCAAGTTCAGCACCGATTTCGCCGTTCCTTTCCGGTATCACCGCGAACTGTATGCGCGTTACCGGCAGAGATGCGAAGAGCTATTTCCCGGCAAGTACACGATCTTCGGCCACGCGGGCGATGCGAACAATCACATTAATCTGCTACCAGGATCGCAAGAGGAAGCGCAGTGGGGCGAGGAGTTGATACACGAGTTCGCAGTGTATGTTGTCTCGCTAGGAGGCACCGTAGCCGCCGAACACGGAATCGGGAAAACGAAAACGGATCTACTGCAATTGATGTACTCACCCGCTGAGATCGGTGCCATGAAAGATGTCAAACGGCGGCTTGATCCCCAATGGCTGCTGGGACCCGGCACTATCTTTGCGTAAACGTCAGGGGACGGGTTCGAAACTTTTCACGACGGACTGGTAGGGTATGAGGCGGGGCACACGTGCATCCGGTTCGAGCAGCCAGATCCTGCGCCCATCGCAATACTGCAGGAGTTTCTCGTTTTCGATCGGGCCAAGGTCGCGGGCCCACACGATTTGCGACCCGTCGATATCGGCGGCGTTGTGAATCCACTGATGAAATCCGTGCTGCGGTCCGTAACGCACCAATACGAGTTGTTTCCCAGGTGTTTGTGCAAGCTGTCTGTTAATTGCGATGCGGTGCTCGGGATCGCCGTAATTGATAAACTCCCAAGCCTCGTAGTTGCTGATTTGCGCTAGCAGGCTCTGATTGGCGAAGGCATGCATACCATACCCAAACAGGAAATGACCGGCGCAGAGGAGCAAGATCACATACACCAGCACCGCGCCGAATGACTGCTGATGGATTTTGAATCTGGTCAATCTTTCCAGTCCGGTAATCGCGACGAGCACCGTGAGGCAAGTCACAGCGGCGATGTAGTGAGGATAGAAATACGGGAAGAAGTTGGAACCGAGCGCAAAAAGCGCGAGGGCAAACAGAACCCAAAGAAACCGAAATGATCGGATGGTCACCAGGAAGACAGGTATTGCCAGATAGAGCGGGGCGAAAAGGAAGAAACGCAAGAACCGGAGCCGGGAAAGTAACCGCACGGCATATTTTTGCGGTGAATCCGTGCCTTCGCCGTGGATAGCTGTTTCTGCGCGGTAATCTAATTCCTGATCCGGCGTCAGGCGCCGATGCGGAATGGGGTTGTGTTGAAACGTAAATGTTGTGGGAACTCCATATTGATAGCGGTACAGCATGTAGGGAGTTTCAATCCAGGAACCGGTAACGCTTTTGTTCTGAACCAGAATCAGCAGCACGGCGGGGGCGGTCAGGAGGGCAGCAGCAATACCCGGCCGTAGCCATTTGCGCGACGGCCTGTATTCGAACGCTCCGTAGAAAATCACACTCAGAATTAAAAAAATACATTCGAATGGCCGGGTAACTAGCTGCATCGATAGTCCGAGCCCAAGCAGAGCGCCATTTCGGAGGTTTGGCCGATCGCGTAACCGCGGCAAGGCGCCGAATACCAGGCAGCCAGCCGAGGCGGAGACCGCTCCGCCCCAATAGCAGTTTGTCCAATAGCAGAGCGGGCCGAAGATGGATACGGCCAGCACGCCGCCAACGAATGCCCAGCCGGGCGATGCCCACGCGCGAAGCATCCAATAACAGAGGCTGCAGAACACTCCGATGGAGATCAGAACACCCGCCCATGGGTTCCGAAAAAGCAAGCATCCGAAGGCGAGAAGTAGACCCTGACCGAGCGAAAACATGGAACTGTAGGACGGCTCCTGTATCACAAAGTTGGTTTCAAAAAATTGATGCAGCGGATGCGAAGGGTTGGCCAGCCGGCCATGCAGCAGGGTATCGGAGAGCAGTAGATAACCGAAATCATCGGCGCCGCTTGGCGTTGGAACGGGACTCCGCGGCAGAAGCAGAAGGCGCAAGGAGATTGGCAGAAGAAACAGAGCCAGCATGCACCAGGCAGTGCGCCGGGCAAAACCTGCTTGCGGATATAACGTCCGCTTTTGCAGCAACGGAAAGGCAAGTAAAAACAACCCTAACAATAGGGCGATGGCAAGCTCCAGAAAATCGCTTCCGGCGAAACCGAATACGTTGTCTGGAGCCAGGAAGATTCGAAAGGGATGCAATCCAGATTTTCGCTCGCGGCCAAGTGCGTCCCGCTTTGCTGTTTCGGGTGAAAGCACAGATCCAGCTACTTACCTTGAGCATTCGAATTATTGCGTTGCGATATGAATAGATTTCAGGCCGGAATGACCGTGGGCCTACAATTCTGTGCGCGCGCTTGTGCAAAGAGTTTCTGAAGCGAGTGTTCTGGTGGATGGTTCAGTTATCGGCCAGATTGGGAAAGGCCTGCTTGTCCTGCTTGGAATACACCAACACGATACCGATGCTCAGGCTGAGCAATTAGCAAAGAAAGTGATCCAGTTGCGTATATTTCCAGACGAGAAGGATAAGATGAATCGCAGTGTCAAGGAGATTTCGGGCGGCGTGCTGGTGGTACCCCAATTTACTCTCTACGGCGATACGAGAAAAGGCAATAGGCCTTCTTACTCGGAAGCAGCACCCCCGGATACCGCACGGCGGCTTTACGAGTATTTTGTTAGCATCTGCCTGGAGTCAGGCGCAATCGTGGAAACCGGTGTGTTCCAGGCTCGCATGTCCGTTCGCCTTGTGAACGACGGCCCAGTAACTTTAATGTGCTATTCGAAATCTGAAACAGCACGTTTTTAGGAATTTCTTTTTTGTGATGTGTTACTAAGTAATGGTGTATGGCAAAAACGACAGCGGGACCAAGTAGAGAAATTTTAGAAGCCGCATTGCAGGGACTTGAAGCACACCGGCAAAAACTGGAAGAACAAATAGCTCAGGTCCGAAGCCTGATTGGGGCCAGGGGAGGAAGAGCTTCAACGGCTACGCACGGCGGTAATGAGACTAATGCCGGCCGGCCGGCCGGTAACCGAAGAAAGCGGACGTTGAGTCCGGAGGCTCGCAAGAGAATAGCCGCAGCCCAGAAGAAGCGCTGGGCCGCATTCCGAAAGAGTCAGGGATAGGGATTCCAGTCGAAGCGCTCAATAACGTCTTGTAGCTTTCCATCGGCGATCAATCTACCGCCATTCAGAAATATCGCCCTGTCGCTTAGAGCCGCGGCGAAGTGAACGTCGTGGGTAGCTATCAACTTGGGCTGGGGCACGGTGCGTAGAAGTTCCAGTAATGCGCGCTGCCCTGGCGGATCAAGAGAGGTTGTCGGCTCATCCAGTAGAAGGATTTCGGGTTCCATTACAAGCACCCCCGCCAGGGCGACCCGCCGCTTTTCGCCCGTACTTAAGTGAAAGGGCGGCCGGTCCAGTAAAATTTCCGAAACACCTACTCGGGTAAGTGCCGCGCGACATTTCCGCTCGGCTTCCTGCCTGTTCCAGCCTAAGTTCAGCGGACCGAACATCACGTCCTCCAGGACGGTGGGCATGAAGAGTTGTTCGTCGGCTTCTTGAAACAAGAGACCCGCTTTGCGCCGGATCTCGGAAAGATTTCTGTCGTGCATTTCCAGGCCGCAGACACGAACAGACCCGCGCCCGCGCAGAGTACCGTTTAGGTGCAGAAGTAAGGTTGTTTTCCCCGAGCCGTTTGGTCCGAATACGGCCACATTCTCGGTCCTGCTCAGTTGGAAAGAGACATTCTCCAAAGCTGTTGCCCCGCTAGGGTGCTGAAACGTAAGATTGCGTACTTCAAGAAATGCGCACATAGCTTACACGAAGTGCAGACCGATCAGAAGCGCGATACCCGCGCAAACTATGGCGCCCTCCTGCAAGTTGAAACGTGGAAGCTCAATGGGAATGAAGCTATGAGAGAAGCCCCTGCTGCACATTGCTTTGTGTATCATAGCGGCCTTTTCGTACGACCTGGTGAAAAGCACAGCAACCATTCCGGATGCGGCGCGAATAGCGCGGCTTCCCCTCTGCCCCGCACGCGCCCGGAAAGCCGTTTGCATGATGCGAGCCTCGCCGCTCAAGACAAACAGATAGCGGTAAATGAGTTGTGTCACCTCGATGAGAAGCGCGGGGATGCGGAAGAAGCGCGCGGCCGCCAGGAGCTTAGGCATGGGCGTAACGGAAATGAAAATCAACACGCTAAAGGTCGAGAGATAACTCTTGGCGAGAATAGACCAGGCGCGTAATGCATCTCCGGTTAGATACACCAGCAGCGAAAACAGCCCGACAAACGGAACGACCAGCAGCGAAGCTCGAAGTACACGGAGAACCGGCAGTCGCGCGGCCGCGGCTATCGCGATGAGCGCGAGCAAGCAGCAGGTAAGCTGCAGGCCGGAGGGCGCGCGCAGCAGCGCGATTGAGAGCAGGAACGATAGCAGCAGAATCAATTTCGTGCGAGCGTCCAGACGATGAATGATGCTCTTTTGGTTACTCCAGCGTGTGGAAGCAGGTTGACGCAATCAGATCCCGGCCAGAACGCTCAAGAGTAGGAGCGGCGCGCACGCGCCAACAATCGACCGCCCAGCGCGCACACCGCATAGATGAGGACCAGGCCGAGGATTCCCGCAGCGGCGCGGCTGAACCATTCAGGTCCGAGCGCCTGAATCTGGTAATAGCCGAGCGGCGATCTAAATGACGGCTGGCCGAACGGCATTCCCAGCGCCTTTGCCACGTTCTCCAATCCGTCGGGGAGCGTCGAAGCAATCAGCATGCCGCCTGCCGCCAGGACAAGAGAACCCGCGGCAAGTGCTGCGACAGCTCTTGGCCACCGAAACGGGTGGCCCGCGATGGATTCGGCGTTACCGAACACCGTGTCGGTAATGCCTGGATTGAGGCGCTCAATGGCACCCAAAACGGAAACCGTTATTACGCCTTCCAGAATCGCGTTAATCGCAAAAAACCCGAGCGATGCTCCAACGAGGGTGGCCGGCATTCGAATGCCCGAAACGGTCAATTCCGCAAGCGCAAGTACACCGCTCGCTAGCACCGAGCAGCAGCCGCCCGCGAACACTCCGTATGATTTCCACTTCGTGTGGAAAAGAGCGCGCGCCGGCAAATATCCAAAGAGTACGCCCATCAGCGCCATGTTGATCACGTTCGGGCCAAGGGCGAGAACACCGCCATCCTGAAACACAAGCGCCTGCACGATCAGAATGGAGGTGATCACCAGCGCCGCCGCCCAGGGGCCGATGAGGCAGGCGAGCAGGGTGCCGCCCACAAGATGGCCGCTGGTTCCAAGCCCAACCGGAAAATTGATCATCTGCGCCGCAAAGACAAATGCGCCCATAACGCCCAGCAGCGGTAACCGATTGTTGTCCGTAGCTTTTTGCGCCTGCCGCGAGACGTAGGCGATTGCGGGAATCGCGATGCCGTCGAGAGTGGCCCAAACCGGAGGAGATAAAAAGTTATCCGGAATATGCATGGCCTTCTGTATTCTCTCATTCCGGGCAGGCGCACTGGCGGCTTTGCACAGTGGCAAAGCAATGACCGCGATAGCGGAACCCGCAACTAAGATGGGGATGTGCAACGCAGCCATACTTGTTCCTTTATGCCCTTGCTTTGGCCCCGGAAAGGCTGATGGAAGCCACCACCCTGCAAGTCTTATTTATCGTGTTCATCGCAACGTTAATTCGATCCGCATTCGGGTTTGGTGAAGCACTGGTCGCTGTTCCCTTGCTGAGCCTTTGCATTCCGGTTGAAATTGCGGCTCCACTGGCAGTCCTTGTATCGATAACGGTTGCAGGAGTAGTCGTTGCTCAGGACTGGCGGAAGATCCATCTGCGAAGCGCCGCATGGCTGGTGATCGCTACCGTGTTTGGTATTCCACTGGGCCTCGGGCTACTGACGAGCGGCCACCAACAGCTTGTGAAAATAGCGCTGGCAGTGATCATCATCGCGTTCTCGGCGTATTCACTGCTTGGCCAGAGGCCGCCGGAGTTGCGGAGTGACAGCCGGATCTGGCTTTTCGGCTGCGGATTTTGCGCTGGGATGCTGGGAGGCGCCTATGGGATGAATGGTCCACCTCTGGTGGTTTACGGAGCGATGCGCCGCTGGTCCGCACAAACCTTCCGGGCAACCTTGCAAGCCTACTTTCTTCCCGCAAGCCTGATCGGCATGGCCGGTTACTGGCTAACCGGGCTCTGGATTCACCGTGTAACGTATTACTATCTGATCTCTCTCCCTCTCACGCTGGCTGCAATCTTACTGGGAAGGGCGGTGAATCGGAATCTTCGAGGCGAGGGCTTCCTTAAATACATTCACATAGGTCTCGTATGCACGGGAGCGATGTTACTGATCCAGACCATGAGCAAATATGTCATGAGCGAATAGGCCATGAGCAAATAGATTATGATCTTGGGCATTGGAACGGATCTTGCCGAGGTCGGGCGTATTCGGGATAGCATCGAGCGCTTCGGCCCGCGTTTTCTAAACAGAATATATACGGAGAGGGAGCGCGCATACGCCGCCAGCAAAGCAAATTCAGCGGAGCGCTTCGCGGCGCGCTTTGCCGCAAAAGAGGCGGGAATGAAGGCCATCGGCACTGGTTGGAATCTGGGCGTCACATGGAAGGACTTTGAAGTGGTGAACGAACGCTCTGGGCGGCCGAAGTTGCACCTTAGCGGTGTGGCGCTGGCCGTCGCAGAGCGGATGGGCGTGCGACGAACATCCCTTTCGCTCACGCACACCAGAGGAATGGCTCTTGCCGTGGTGATTCTCGAAAACGGGGATTAAGTTAAGAAGCTTTGCTGCTGGATGCTGCCACCGAGCGGGTTCTGAGCTGAGCTTCTTCCAGACGTTTCGATTCCTGATAAGTGAAGATCATCCGATGAATCACCGTAAGGTTCCCTAGTACCGCGATAACCCACAGGACGGGGGCCATGCGGTCAAAGAGCGCGCCGATGATAAGCAGAACAATACGTTCGGGTCTCTCCAGAAATCCAACCTTGCAGGTGGGAATAATATTCTCGGCTCTGGTGCGTGTATAGCTGATCATGACCGACGCGGTCATGACAACCGCGGTCAGCACAACATAGGAGGGCCGGTTGATGGTTCCGTAATAGACCAGCAGGCCCACCAGAAGCGCCAGGTCGGAGTAGCGGTCAAGTACGGAGTCGAAGAAGCCGCCAAATCGCGTAACCTGATTGGTGGCGCGGGCGACACGGCCATCGACCATGTCAAAGAGGCCCGCGAAGATGATCACATATCCGGCCGTCCGGAAACTGCCCACCGCCAGAAAAGTGGCGGCTACCATATTGATGACCAATCCGAGGAAGGTCAGAATATTTGGATTAATTTTGGATAGCGCCAGCGCTCGCACAATCAGCCGGATAACTTTGTTCGCCCCGAAGCCAATTGCGCGCGTATACGTCATTTCGGTTTCCTCAGCGGGCAGCCTGCGTCAGGTTGCAGCAGCATCGTGTATGGTCGTTAGACTCAGAATTTCCATTTCCCTGACGCCGTCCGGTATCTGAATCTTTACGGTGTCGCCGACGCGTTTTCCCAGCAAGCCCTTACCAATAGGAGAACTGGTGGATATCTTTCCATGGGCGACATCCGCCTCCTCGCTTGTAACCAGGTTGAATGTACATTCCTCGTCCTTGTCCAGATCGAGTACGACAACCTGAGAACCCAGACCAACGCGATCATGCGGGATTCTGGAGAAGTCAATCATGGAAAAGTCGCGGAGGCGCGTCTGAAGATGTCCCAGGCGGGCGTTGACCCAGGCCTGACGCTCCTTGGCCGCGTGGTACTCCGCATTCTCGCTGAGATCGCCATGCGCGCGGGCCTTGAGGATCTCTCTCGGAAGCTCGTTACGCAGTTCGTATTCGAGCGCCGCGATCTCATCCTGTAATTTCTTTTTGAGGTCCTCCATGCGTTACTCACTTCATTATAGGGAAATAGGGAAGCAATTACCGTCCGCGTGCGAACGGGGCCGACGGAGGAATTGCCCAGGCTTTCGACAAAGCGTAAGTCAAACTGTTAGAATCGCCTATAGAGGACGAATCCCCGCCCAATGGCCAGTAAACCCCCGTTTGCGCAGGGAGCCCAAGTCGAGCATGGCAAATATGGCCTCGGCTCTGTGCTTTCCTGCAATGATGATTACATTGTGATTAAGTTCGACGATCATGGCGAGAAGAAATTTGTCACCTCAATCGTCGTCCCCGCGCTGAAGAAGAGCGACCGGCAACCCCCGGCTGAAAAGCGCCGCGCGAGCCGAAAAAAGGCAGCGCCCGCGGCGGGTGGTGCTGCTTAAAGCATTTCCCGATGAAGGTTGGCGTTGTAGTCTTTCCGGGCAGCAACTGCGACCATGACGCATGGTACGCGGTATCGCAAAACCTAGGCCAGCAGGCGCAGTTCATCTGGCACGATTCCAGCTCGCTCGGCGATATTGGTGCGGTAATTCTTCCGGGCGGCTTTTCCTACGGCGATTACCTTCGCTGTGGCGCTATAGCCAAGTTTTCACCTGTTATGCAGGCCGTAAAGCGGTTTGCACAAGACGGCGGACTGGTACTGGGAATCTGCAATGGCTTTCAGGTGCTCACGGAAGCAGGCTTGTTGCCCGGCGCACTTGTGCGGAATGCCACTCTGAAATTCGTCTGTAAACCCGTTTCAGTTCAAGTAGTGACGACGGATTCTCCTTTTACGCACCAGGCTGTAACACGGCAAAGGCTCAGGCTGCCGGTGGCGCATGGCGAAGGCTGCTATATCGCGGACGAAGCAACGTTAGACCGGCTGGAATCCGAGGACCGGGTTGTGCTTCGTTATCACGTGAATTGCAACGGTTCGATGCGGAATATTGCAGGCATCCTGAACGCCGGACGTAACGTCATGGGCATGATGCCGCATCCCGAGCGGGCGGCCGATCCACTGGTTGGGAACACGGACGGCCTGGCGATTTTGAGCTCTCTCGTAAACGCCGGAATCACCGCTTCGAAATCATGAAGATCACGCCGGATGTGATCGCGGCTCATCAGCTTACTGCCTCGGAATACGACAAAATCCTGAGTTTACTCGGGCGTGAGCCGACAATAACGGAACTCGGCATTTTCAGCGTGATGTGGAGCGAGCACTGCTCGTACAAGAGTTCGCGGATTCACCTGAAAAAGTTGCCGACCGAAAGCCGCCGCGTGCTGCAGGGCCCTGGCGAGAATGCGGGAATCATCGATATAGGCGATGGGATCGCGATCGCGTTCAAGATCGAATCGCACAACCACCCGAGCTTCATTGAGCCGTTTCAGGGCGCAGCGACGGGGGTAGGCGGAATCTTGCGTGACATCTTTACGATGGGCGCAAGGCCAATCGCTGTAATGGATTCCATCCGCTTCGGCAGGCTCGACCATCCGCAGACGGGGGAGCGAAACCAGCGCATCCTGGAAGGCGTGGTTTCGGGAATCGCACATTACGGCAACTGTTTTGGAGTGCCCACCGTCGGCGGCGAGTGCGTTTTCGAAGAGAGCTACGACGGCAATCCGCTGGTGAATGTATTTGCGCTGGGCGTGTTCCGGCACGACGAGATTTTCTACGGCAAGGCCAGCGGGGTGGGGAATTCCGTTATTTATGTAGGCGCCAAGACCGGTCGCGACGGCATTCACGGCGCTTCGATGGCTTCGGCGGAGTTCACGGAAGAATCGAAACAGAAGCGGCCGAATGTTCAGGTCGGCGACCCGTTTATGGAGAAGCTGCTTCTGGAAGCGTGCCTGGAAGCGATGAAGACTGGGGCCATTGTGGGCATTCAGGACATGGGCGCGGCCGGGTTGACATCTTCCACTTGCGAGATGGGGAGCCGGGCCGGAACGGGCATCGAGATCGACTTGCAGTACGTGCCGCAGCGCGAGCACGGCATGACGCCATATGAAATGATGCTCTCGGAATCGCAGGAACGCATGCTGCTAGTTGCCGAGCGAGGCCGCGAGGAAGAGGTTTTCACCGTGTTCCGCAAATGGGGCCTGGATGCGGTTAACATTGGCGTAGTCACAAACGATGGCATGCTGCGGGTGAAGAATCACGGGGAGGTATTCGCCGAGATTCCAAACCGCGCGCTGGCGGACGAAGCCCCCAAATATAACCGGCCATTTACGACTCCGCTACGCACTGCGCCGCTGAACGGTCCCGACATTCACAGTCGTCATCTGGCTGCCGATCTGAAAAAACTGCTGGCCTCCGCCGACTTGTGCTCGAAGAAGTGGATCTACGAGCAGTACGATTACCAGGTCCGCACCAATACGCTCGCAGGCCCCGGATCGGATGCAGCGATTGTCCGGATCAAGGGCACGAATACGTCTGTAGCGATGGCGCTGGATGGCAACGGGCGTTATTGCGCACTGGATCCGCGTGAAGGCACAAAGCTGATTGTCGCCGAGTGCTGCCGGAATCTCTCGACGGTGGGGGCGCTGCCCATCGCGACCACGAACAACTTGAACTTCGGAAATCCCGAACGGCCGGAAATCATGGCCCAGATTGTGGAATCTATCGAGGGCCTGGCGGAAGCATGCAAGTTCTTCGAAGTACCAGTCACTGGCGGGAACGTCAGTCTCTACAACGAGACGCTGGGAACCCCGATCTTTCCCACGCCGGTGGTCGGGATTGTGGGGACGCTTGAAACCGCGATCCCCCTGGGCACGGATTTCAAAGCGGCTGGATCAAGCATCGTAGTTATCGGCGGGCTGGGCAATCCGGATTGTCATGAGCTTGGGGGCACGCAGTACGCGAAAGTCATCCACGATTTGATGTGGGGCAAACCACCGGCGCTCAACATGGATTATGAGAAGCGGGTCCAGGCAACCATTCGCGAGCTGGTACGTGCGCGGGCGGTGGATTCGGCGCATGACGTAGGGGAAGGCGGGTTAGCGGTAGCGCTGGCGGAATGCTGCTTCGGGCCGCGCAACATAGGGGCGGATGTGCATTTCGATTCCGATCTGAACCCGGAAATCCTGCTGTTCCATGAAGGTCCGTCGCGAATCCTGGTTTCCACAGGCGATCCACAGAAAGTTTTTGCGGTCGCCTCGAAAAACAACGTGGAAGCGGTCGCAATCGGAGTTACACTCGAAGCGAGAGTGGTCATCCGCAACCGGAATCAGCTCCTGATTGACAGCCGTGTTGACGAGCTGAAGGATCTCTGGAGTCACTCCTTAGAACACCTCCTCCATAATCCCGTCTTGGTGAACACGAATGTTTGAGCAGCACGAGGAAGAGCTCCCTTTCGATAAGCTTCACGAGGAGTGCGGCGTTTTTGCATTGTACGGCCACCCCGAAGCCTCAAACCTGGTCTATCTCGGGCTGTACGCGTTACAGCACCGTGGTCAGGAGAGTGCCGGAATTGCGACCAGCGATGGCCGCAAGATCTATAGCACCCGGAAAATGGGGCATGTCGCCGAGATCTTTACGCCGGATGTGCTGAACCAACTCCCAGGTAGCTTGGCGATCGGGCACACCAGGTATTCGACTGCGGGCGACACGTCATTGCGCAACGCGCAGCCGCTTTCGGTCGCCTGCAACAAAGGACAGGTAGCCGTCGCCCACAATGGCAATTTTACAAACGCGATTGAGCTGAGGCGCGAACTGGAAGAAGATGGATCCATATTCCAATCCACCAGCGACACGGAGGTGGTGCTTCATCTGGTGGCGCGTTCCCGCGAACGAACCCTTTCCGGAGCGCTGCGCGATGCGCTGCTTCAGATTGAGGGCGCGTTTTCTCTGGTGTTCCTTGCTGAAGACCGCATCATTGTGGCACGCGATCCGCACGGATTCCGTCCATTGGCCATCGGGCGGCTCGATATACCCGGCAGTCCGGCAGCCACGGTTTTCGCGTCAGAGACTTGCGCGTTCGATCTGATCGGCGCAACCTATGTTGGTGATGTGGAACCTGGCGAGATGGTGATTATTGGCCCGGAGGGAATGACCCGCGAGCTTTACACGACGCCTGGCGTTACGGCGCACTGCTCATTCGAGCATGTTTACTTCTCACGGCCCGATTCCATTGTCTTCGGCAAAGCCGTTGCGGAATCCCGCGAAAAAATGGGACGCTTGCTCGCGATCGAGCACCCAGTCGAAGCCGATGTCGTCGTTCCTGTGCCTGATTCCGGGGTCGCGGCGGCCATCGGTTACGCAGCCGAATCCGGTATTCCGTACAAGCAAGCACTCATTCGAAATCACTATGTCGGGCGGACGTTTATAGAGCCTTCACAGGCGATTCGCGATTTCGGTGTCAAACTGAAACTGAATCCCGTGCGGCACCTCCTGGAAGGCAAGCGGGTGGTGCTGGTGGACGATTCCATCGTGCGCGGCACCACCAGCCGCAAGATCGTTCGGATGATGCGCAGCGCGGGAGCGCAGGAAGTGCACCTGCGGATTTCATGTCCCCCCACCATTTCACCGTGTTATTACGGTGTAGACACGCCGACGCAGCGCGAATTGATTGCGGCCAATAACAGCATCGAACAGATCAGGGATTACGTGGAGGCCGATTCGCTTGCGTATCTATCGCTCGATTCGCTGCGTGATTCCGTGGGCGATACAAACGGCCGCTTCTGCTACTCCTGCTACACCGGTCATTATCCGACGCTGGTGCAGATTGACGAGATTGTGTTAGCCAAGACGGGTTGTTGCTGATTCGTGAGCGGGCTCAAGTTCGTTCAGAATTAAGGCGTGCAATTGGGCGGTTAACGATCCGCGATCTTTTAAGGTGAAATGCGACGTATCAATCGGCGGCATTATTCGCAGCGTCACATCGCCTGAGAGCACGACTCCCGCACCATAAGGCAGGATCTGCCGCGTTCCGATCATTACAAGTGGCACAACTGGCACTCCGGCACGAATGGCAATGTAAGCGCCGCCTTCTTTAAACGACCGCAGCACGCCCTCCGACCGTCCGCCTTCCGGGAAGATCAGCATCGATATTTTCTTCTGTTGAATTGCTTCGGCCGCCGCTTGCAGCGTTCTCACAGCCGCTCGCGGGTCCCCACGGGGCACCGGAATATGGCCAGCCCTACTGAGATGAGTGCCAAGCAGCGGGATCTGAAAGAGGCCGCGCTTGGCCAGAAAGCGGAACTGCGCTGGTATGTGCGCCAGCGCGACCGGAGTATCCATAAAACTCAGATGATTCGAAATAAAGACGTAGCTGCCCGTGGGATCAATCCGATCGAGTCCTTCGACATGAACGCGAACGCCGCTTACGGTCAGCAGCGTCCTGGCCCAGGCCCGCGCGACGCGGATCTGCAAAGCACCGGTGTTATCGAAAAATGAGACGATCAGGCTGATAGTGCCAAAAAAAATGGTTGCCAGAACGATCGCAGGATCGGCAAACAGCAGACCGCGCAGCTTTCGCATCAACGTTTCATCTTAGTAAAAGGGCGCGCGCTTCCCCAACCAGAAAAAGGGACCCGGTAAAGAACACGATGGCGGCTTCGGGCGCTGTTCGGGCGATACCGATCGCTTCCGCAATCGTTTCCGCGATAGTGGCATTGGGGTGGTTGGTCACAGACAGGATAGCTTCCGGCCTCAAAGCACGCGGAAAATCGGGCGCGGTAACAATCAGCCTGTCGGCAAGCGGGAACAATTGTGCGGTAACTTCTTCAATGGCTTTGTCGCGCATGGCGCCGTACACGATCCATACGGCACGACCCTGGCAGAACCTCCGGATATAGGCTGCCAGCGCGGCCGCACCGGCCGGGTTGTGCGCGCCATCCAGAACAAAATCGGGCTTCTGCCGAACGAACTCCAGGCGGCCCGGCCATTGCACGTCGCTGAGACCGGCTTGTACGGCTGCGACGTCGATGCCCAAGTAACGGCAGGCCTGAATCGCAGCAGCTGCGTTTTCGATTTGATGTTCCCCGGGAAGCGCGCATTCGTACGGAACGCCTTCGACGCGAAAGGTCGATCGGCGCGGAGTTACGGCAATATCAGACAATTGCAGTTCGGCGCTACGAATGACTTCGCAACCCAACTCACGAGCGCGGTTCAAAATCACAGCTTCGGCTGGTGCGAGTTGCCGCGAAACCACGACGGGAACACCGCGTTTCAAGATGCCGGCCTTCTCCGCCGCGATTGATTCCAAGGTGTTACCCAAGAACGATTCGTGATCGAAGGAAACAGGCGCTATCACGCAGAGTTCGGGAAGAATCACGTTAGTAGCGTCGAGCCGGCCGCCAAGGCCCACTTCCATGACACCGATGTCGCAACGTTCGCGGAAAATGAGCAGCGCCATGGCGGTGACGGTCTCGAAATAGGAAGTGTGCGCATCGATTCGTTCTTCTCCCAGAAGCGCTTCGGCCGCCGCGTGGACAATCTCAAATGCTCGAGCGAACTCCTCCGGCGTGACAGGACGGTTGTTGATCTCAATCCGCTCCGTGGGTTGGACCAGGTGCGGTGAAGTATACAGGCCTGTTCGATAGCCCGCATGCTTTAGCGCGTTACCGATCATGGCGCAGGTGGAGCCTTTGCCATTCGTGCCAGCCACGTGAAGGAACCGCTGACCGCGCTCCGGATTGCCGAGCGCCGCGAGTAACGCTTGCATCCGCTCTAGCCCGAACTTCGCGCCGACCTTTAGCTCGTTGCCCAGCGAATACAGATAGCGGACGGAATCGGGATAGGACATTATGCCTGTAGACTCTTTGAACACCATCCGCGGACGCAACAGCCTGACGCGCGCTTCCATTGTGGGCATTCCACTCTGATCGCGATCACGCGAGATTTCTGATCCTTAGTGCTTTGGGGGACAGAACCGAAAAGCCGCGACGCAGTTCCCGGGAGTGCTGAGCAAAAGCCCAGGAGACAAGGTCAGCCTTTGTCTCCGGCGCCACACCGAAGAGGCGAATCAGCACGATGCCACAGTGGAGTAAGCACTAACGAAAAACGAGTTCGCCTCCTTATCCGCCGTTAGCGGAACTGCATTACTCTCGCGGCTCCTAAGAAGCACGGTTTCATCGTCGATTCCAGGATCGAACTCTGCTACGAACTGAACGCTGTGCCCGTCGCTGCGAAGGCGCTCGACGATCTGTCCATCCACGCTTTCGTCTGCGACTATATTCAGCTAACTTTTCTCGATGGGATAAACCACGGCGGCTCGTAATGCCTCCGCCGCGAAGGCGATGGCCGCCCGAACGCCCTCCGGCCATCGTTGATGTTCAGACAAAATCTGGTCTACGCTCTCGCCGGCCGCGAGCTTTTCCAGAATCAACTCTACTGTAATCCGAGTCCCGCGAACCACGGGTTTTCCCATCATGATCTTGGGATCGGAGATGACCATCGCCTCTGGCATCTAATGCTGTCTTCCCTCTTCAGTCTATAGCCCGCATCATATTTTGAAGCGCCTCTAAACCTGAAAGAGTTCACTCGGCCCGCAGTGCCACCGTAGGATCTATGCGAGTGGCCCTCACCGCTGGCACGTAGCAGGCGCAGGCGCACACAGCCAGTAGAAATGCGGGAATCAGAAAAAACGTAG
>Ga0308173_10000064_pt1 | contig 35313 bp, 52 predicted proteins | sample PhyPR1_FD_203716 | JGI IMG/M metagenome (GOLD analysis project Ga0308173, IMG submission 203716) | Soil microbial communities from UC Gill Tract Community Farm, Albany, California, United States - DLSLS.P.R1 | ecosystem: Environmental > Terrestrial > Soil > Agricultural land | place: USA... | reverse complement strand
AGGCAGGGGCATCGTCCACATGGTCATAGACCCGCATTGAGGGTACGAAGCCTGGGTCAGCCCAGTGCGCCAGGATCTTGGTCGGCAGGAATAGGTGCTGGTCAGCGGCGTACTCGATCAGCCAGCTACGGGTAGCGGGGTCAACCACCTGCTCCAGGGTCACCCAGCGAGTGGTGTCCCGGATGATCGGGTAGATGGCAGCAGGTGGGGCCTGGGCCTGCCGGGCTGCCTCGATGGTCTCGTTGATCCAGGTAGCGCCGAAGCCCAGCAGACGTCCCCAGGCTTGGATCCAGGGGTAGTCCACGTAGTTCACCGGCTCGTACATCGTGCTGCCTCCTTGCGTGCTCATGCTCATCGTCGTGCTCCTTTCAGGATCGGCACTCGGCGTTGAAGAAGTTGTGGGCCAGCCCGTCCTGGTAGGCCTGCATCGCCCCCTTGCTGCCCTGGCCCCGGTTGGGTAGCACCCCGGCCTGCTGGGCGTACCGGCGGATGGTCGACAGCTCCCGGAAGGGACGGCTGTTGCAGTACCCGCAGCCACCCTCCAGGCAGGTGGCATCGGGGTTGGGCCAGCAGATACGCCGGCTACGGATACGTCCGCTCACAGCGCACCGGCAGGGTCTAGGACCTTCTCCGCCTGCTGCTCGGTCAGGTTCATCTCCGGGATCGCCGACAGCTCGGCGATGGCACCGGCCACGGCCACCCTGGCCTCGATCATGTAGTGCTTGGTCTCCTGCTTGCTGATGCCGCGATAGCGGCGCAGGTCGATGTCGTTCAGCGCTGCCAGCGCGTTGCGCAGCAGGTCGTAGTCGCTCAGGTACTTCTGGTCTGCGTACATCGCTTCTCCTTGATGGTGGGTGGGGACATGCAAGAGCCCCCGACAGGAGGGGGGAACTGACCTACGGCTGCTGGAGCAGCTTTCGAGCAGAGTCCTGTCGGGGGCTCTTGGGTATATCTTATAGCAAGCGGCGGTTCCTCGCCAGCGCCAGCACCAGCTGGGGTGCCGGGCACTCGCGGGCTACGTGCTCACGCACCACCTGCTCGAGCATCTCCTCGAAGGCCTCCAGCGAGCGCCACTGCAGCGCCACCTGCGAGGTGTAGTGCAGCTGCCAGGACCAGCAGGCCGGGCAGGACAGCACGTTCTCACCTACCTGCATGACGGCTCCTGCGACGTAGCTGCAGCGGCCGCCCGAACAGGCCGTTGACCTCGGCCAGCACGCCCAGCACCTCCTCGTGGCAGGTCCGGCACACCCAACGCCAGCGCCCGTCCAGGTAGAGCCGGGTCTGCCCCGGTCCCACGCAGCCGGTGATCTGGCAGCGGCCGGTGTCCCGGTGGGCGGGCTGCTTGGTCCGCTGCTCCACCCACAGGATGAGCAGCCAGGCCAGCCCGAAGTAGACCAAGAACATCGCCGCAGCGATGATGCCGTGGCCTAGCGGGGTGAGCGCGTGCAGCACAGTGGAACCTCACTGGTCGGGCCGGTCGGTCAGGGCGCTGACCGTGATCGTCATGCTGCCCTGCTTGGTGTCGACCTGTCGATGGATCCGGTACAGCTCCTCCACGGCGATCTGGTGGAACCCGCGCATGCCGCGCGGCGCCGGGAAGAAGGTGACCTCGCCGCCGGCCGCGGCGACCACCTGGGCCAGCTCCAGCTGCAGCTCATCGACCTTGGCACGCAGCCAGTGCGCCTCGTGCCGCAGCCGCCCCGCGTCACCGTCGTGGTGCTCGGCCAGCGCGAAGGCCAGGTCGGTCACCGCCTCCAGCGGGTCTATGCCCAACCCCATCGGGTGCTCGGCCGGGCCGTCCTCGGGATGGTTGAGCCGGGCCGTCCAGTGCTCCCGGTCGTACTCCAGCAGCACGCTGTAGGGGCTCTGGGTCTGCTTGGGCGCGCTCTCGCGCTCTACGTGCTGGCTCACCGCTCACCTTCCTCGTGGCTCTCGTTGAACTTGCCGCTGGCGCGCCCCAGCAGGTCGGTGGCGAACTGGCCCATCTCATCTGAGTGGATGTCGAAGCGCTGGACCTCGCCTCCCTCACCGCCGACCAGCATCTCGATGCCGGTCACCTCGCCGTCCACCTGCGTGAGGCGAAGGGCCCGCCTGCCCTCCCGCTTGGCCGGCTCCAGCCCGTCCAGGTCCTCATGGGTCGGCTCGTGGTCGAAGGAGGCCACCCAGGGCATCCGGCCCTCGACCAGGTGCGGGGCGCGCAGGTCGCGCACCCGGAAGCTGTCCGGGTCGGCGCCCTCATCGGCCAGCCCGGAGTACTCGGTCCCGGCCACCAGGCTGTCGGCGCCCAGCGTGGTCGGCCCCACGGCCACTGCCTGCCAGATCATGCCGGTGTCGCCGGTGCCGGCGAAGACGTGCCAGCGCATGCCTTGGACGTTCTTCGGGTGCGCCGCCTGGTAGAGCTCCTCGGCCGCCTCGGCCCAGAGGCCGCCACGCTCCTTCCAGTTCGCGATCAGCTCATCCAGCGCGTCGGCCAGCAGGACGACGGCGCTCTCCTCGGTCTTGGTGCTCGCGCCCTTGGTGCTCGCGTGCTGGGTGTGCGTGTGCTTGGTGCTCATTCCTGCTCTCCTTCGATCGACTTGGGATGGGGGTGGTGGGTGGTGTGTTCCTCGAGCCCGGCGGTCAGCGTCTTGATCTGGTGGGTGAGCGCCTCGGCTCCGCTGGCCACGTGAGCCACTGCCTTGGCCAGCCCGTGGGCCAGCTCGGCCCACAGCGCCACGTTCTCGGGGGTGATCCGGCGGTGCTCAGCCACGAGCCGCCGCCTGCTTGCTGGCCAGGTAGCGGGCCCGGCGCTTGGCCGGGTCGTAGATCTTGCGCATGAGCTCGCGGCACGCCTTGTTGTGCGCCTCCCGGCAGTCCGCGCACACGACCGAGCCGTAGCGCTTGTGTGCCTGGAAGCCGGCGTCCGTGCCGTGCCTAGCCTTGCTCCGGCCGGGGAAGTCCTTGCTCAATGCTCTCCTCCTTGGGTAGGTGCTGCTTGCAGGTCCTGCACTCGTAGTGCGACTCCAGCACCGGGGCGCTGACCCCGCCGAAGCCGTCCGCGAGCATCGGGCCGAGCTTGTCGATGACCCGCACCGGCTCGTGGTCGTGGACCGGGTGCAGGTGCCTCACTCCTCGGGCTTGCTCGGTCGAAGCACCGGGTTCCACCTGGCCTTGTCGCCCCACGCGGACTGGGGTCCAGACATGGTGGCGATGGCCGCGGTCTGGGCCAGGCTGGCGTGCACCTGGGCCAGACCGACCACGCCGAACCACTCCTTGCCGTAGTGGTCGTACATGTCCCCGGCGCGCGCCAGCAGCTGCTCGGCTGCCTGGTAGTGCTCGGGCCCGTTCACTGGGAGACCTCCCACAGGTGGAAGGTGGTGGGGTGGATGTTCACGTACTCCTCCTTGGTCGGCAGGTACATTGCCATGGTTGCCTTGGGCGGGCAGAACTCATACCTCGCCTCGTAGATCTCATCCCAGCTCGGGTAGCGCCCGGGCCGGGTCTTGCCGTCCGGGCCGTCGACCCGGTGGCTGATGGACAGGTGGAACAGCCCGTCCTCGACGTCGATGATCAGGTTCAGGTGCCCATCGGCGACCTCCTTCTGGTAGTTGCTGGCGGTGGGCATCACCGGGTACAGCGCCGCGGGCAACGGCACCTTGCGCCAGCCGGTGCGGGTGTAGCGGCTCACCGGCGGGGCGCCCGGGGTGGGACGTGATTGATCACGGCCGGCCCGGCCAGTGCCGGTCCGTCCTTGCCCATCCAGACCGACCAGACGTAGAGGAACGGCTGCCCGACGTAGGGCGCCAGCCCTATGGCCACCTGCTTGTGCAACAGCACGAGCTTGGTGGCCCGGCTCATCGGCCAGAGGCTTTCCCAGGGCGCGGCGAGCTCTCCTGCCTCGGGCAGGTTGACCACCACGTCGTGTCGGTCCGGGTCCTTCAGCGCCTCGCGTAGCCAGCCGGCTACATCGGCGTAGGCCGGGTCGACGAAGCCTGGGTCTGGCGGATACACCACCACCGGTCGCTCCATCAGCCCTCCTCCGGCCCGGCGCATTCTGGGCAGCCGCCGGTATGCCAGCAGGACCCGGTGTGACAGTCGGTGCAGTGCAGCGGGGCGCCGGCCGGGCCCCAGACCACCTCGAACAGCTTGCGGATCCGCTCGCTGTCGGGGATGGTCGCGCTCTCCAGCTCCAGCCGGACCAGCGAGTCGTCCCGCGGGAACAGCCGCGAGCCGGTGCGCCAGATGACGGTGCGCACCCGCCCGCCGTAGTCCTCGAAGCGCAACCCGTGGCTGAGCCCGTCCTCACCGTGCCAGTCCCAGGTCTGCACCCGGCACAGCGCCTGCGGGTGGGTGGTCCAGGAGTAGCCCACCGGGTGCACGCTCGGGCTGCCGAAGCGGGCCACCGCCGTCCAGAGCCAGTCGTAGCGGGCCTGGATCTCGGGGAGCATCGGGATCTCGATCGCCATCGCTACCCCTCCTGCCCGAAGTAGCGCCGCTCGGCCAGCCCGGGGCTGCGGGCGATCCCGTCGCGGGAGTGGGCGCGGGCAGCCTCGATCAGCGCGAAGGAGCCCAGCCGGTCGTCGTCGGTCATCCGCGAGACCAGGTACCAGACCATCCCGTAGCACTGCTCAAGCGCCTCGTAGCAGTCGCCGAGGTTCTCCAGTGCCGTGGTGCCGGTGAACTGGCCGGCGTCATCGACCATGTGGTCCCAGGAGCCGGCCATCAGCCCTGCCCCTCGCGCGCATTGAGCACCCGCTCGACCGCCTCCATGAGCAGCTTCTGGGCGCCTTCGGGGTCGGCAGCCAGGTCGGCCACCACCACCTCGTCGGCCACCCGGGCCAGCCCCGGCGGCACGTCGTTGCCATCGGTGGCCAGGGCGATGATCGGCTTGTTCAGCATGATCGAGAAGCCGAGCTCGACGGCGAACTTCACGTCGGACTGGCCGTCCTTGGGGACCAAGGAGATGGTCGCCGCCGACCCCTCCAGCTTGGGCAGCAGCCCGGTCTGCACCTGCGCGGCCAGGTCCCTCCAGTACTCCTCCAGCTCGGCCGCGCTCACCTCGCCGGACTCGGCCGGGTCGTGCTTGTGCTCGGCGCAGGCGCACCCGCTTCGTTCGTCGCGCTGGAAGTCCCAGGCGTCGCCGTCGCAGTTGCCGTGCTTGCCCTGCTCACACTCGGGGCAGACGCGGTTCATGTTGGTGGGCATCAGTGCTTCTCCTCGTTGGTGGTGGTGGTGTGGTTCTCGCGGGCGGTCCTGCGCTGCTCGGCTGCGTAGGGCAGGCGCTCTCCCTCGTTGGCGTCGCACCAGAAGGGTCCGAGGCCCGGGCTGTGGTGGGCGTGTGGCTCGTGCTGCTCGCGGTTCCCGCACAGGCCGTGCGGCAACTCCTCGCTGGTGGTGCCGGACAGCGCGGCGCGCAGTTCCCTGTGGGCGGTATCCCAGCACTCACGCACTACCGGGTCTTGATGCCAGTAACGCCGAACTCCACTGGCGCTCCACTCGTCCGCCAGCGCCTCGACGCGCTCCACCTGTCGGGTCAGCCGGGCTATCTCGGCCGCCTGGTCGTCCTTGGTACTACTCATCTGCGTCCTCTCTTCCTCTTCGTGGTTGGGCTCTCCTGACCGGCCTCCAGCGGCCAGACCTGCTCGACCTCCTCCTCGGTGCACAGCTGGGCCACCAGCGGCGGCAGGGTGGGCAGGTGGTCCACGGCCAGGGCCACCCGGTGCTTGACCGGGGCGCCGGTGGCGCCACTGATCACGGTGCCGTGCTGGTCGTGGTGGATCTCGACGAAGCAGATCATCTTGTCCTCGACGATCTGGATCGGCTTGTCCAAGGTGACCCACATCGGGTCGATGCCGACCTCGCTCAGCCAGCCCACCAGCTGGTCGTGCGCCCGGCTGAACAGCGGCACCAGCGAGACGTCGATCGAGGTGACCTTCATGGTCTGTCCTGCTCGTAGCCGGGGTCGCCCGCCAGGTAGCCACCCGGGGCGTTGTAGCGCAGCCGCTGCTCGACCCACACCTCCGGGAAGGCGTTGCGCAGCTTCACGGCATTGTCCGTATCGGCCCTGCGCATGGCGGCCATGATGATGGCGTAGAAGGGCGGGTCGGCCTCGACGATCTTCTTGCTCGCCTCGTAGTCGTACTTGCTCATCGGCGTCTCCTGTTCGGGTTGTGGGCACAGCAAAGAACCCCCTGGGCGAGGCATCTGCGGGTCCGGCCGCACACACTTCACCCAGGGGGTTCGGGTGGTAATAGTACTACCTCATGCCCAAGCGGGTCAAGGGCGGCTACGATGCGGGCCATGAGCATCGACACCAGCGACCCGGGTCCCTACCAGCAGGACCCCGATTACAACCCGGCCAACGACCAGCCAGAGGGCCAGATCCCCGAGCGCGATGGCAAGCCCGACGACGAGCAGGACGAGCTCTGATGACCACGGTGACCGCCAACCCGGTCGCGCTGGCCGCGCTGGCCCAGGCCAAGACCCGGCTGGGCGACCAGTACGTCTTCGGCGCTGCCGGGCCCTCCACCTTCGACTGCTCCGGGCTGTGCTACTGGGCCTACCGCGCCGCGGGCCACCGCTGGGTGCGCACCGACTCCGCCCACATGATCCAGATCGGTACCCCGGTCCAGCAGTCCAACCTGCTGCCCGGCGACCTGATCCGCCCCTTCGTCGGGCACATCTTCATGTACGCCGGCAACGGCATCGTGATCGAGTCGCCCAAGCCCGGCATGGTCGTGCGCACGGTGAAGATGTACGGCTTCCTGGACGCCACCCGGATCCTGCCGCCGGTCACCCACACCGACCCGGTCCCGATCCGCGCCACCATGCAGCTGGGCAGCACCGGCTCGCAGGTGCGCGCCCTGCAGACCCGGCTGAACACCTACTACCCGCTCTACTCCCGGCTCGTCGTCGACGGTGACTTCGGCCCGGCCACCCGCTCGGTGGTGCTGCAGTTCCAGAAGCGCTCGCGCCTGGTGCAGGACGGCATCGTCGGCCCGGCCACGCTGCGGGCGCTGGGGCTGTAACCGACCACGGCGCTCGAGTGAGCCGCCGTGCTGACCAGGAAGAGATGACCATGATCCTGCTTGCTGCTGTAGCCCTGATCCTGCTCGGCATCCTGGGGCTGGTGAAGGTGCTCACCCTGGGGCTGGTGATCAGCGTGCTGCTGATCGTGGCCGGCGTGGTGCTTGCCGCCTGGGAGCGTCGTGGCACCTACTGGCACCGCTGAGCGCGCCGCCTTCGTCACCGAGCAGCGGGCCCGGGTGATCGTGGGCCAGCGCTCGGGCGGGCGCTGCGAGCTCGCGGTGCCCAACGTCTGCTTGGGCCCGCAGCACAGCGTGCACCACCGGCTCAAGCGCAGCCACGGCGGCAGCTGGGCGCCGTCCAACCTGCTGGCCGCCTGCGGGTCGGGGACCACGGGCTGTCACGGCTGGGTGGAGTCCCACCCAGCCTGGGCGATGGAGGAGGGGCTGTGGCTGCAGGGGCACCAGGACCCGCGCGAGGTCAGCGCGCACATGCGCTGGGCCGACCAGCGCTCGTGGTGGTTCCTGGACGACGAGGGGATGCTGCGCTGGGACGAGTCGGAGTTCGAGGCGCTAGTGCCACGAGCGCTGCCGGCCGGGCTGACCACCTACGCGCCCAAGCCGAGCCGCTGAGCGGGCCGAGCTGCCGACGCGCCCACGGCTTGCGGTGCTGGTGCTGCCCGCTGGGGCACTGCCGCGGGTAGCCTTCGTTCTCGAGGCCCCTGGGTTCGGGTTAGCCCTCCGCTGGCGGGCCCGGGGGCCTCACCGCACATCTGGCGCCCCGGTGAAAGCTAGGGTGCATCACTTCCCAGAGGACCCTGCCCTCTTGTCGCCACCACCGGGGCAGCCGGAAGCATAGCGCGAGGAGCGAGCATGTCCGAGGTAGTCAACAGCTTGATCAAGGCCGGCCTCTCCCGGCGCGAGTCGCACGCCATGACCGGCTCCTTGGGCGGCATGCGCGGCAGCGACCTGAAGGCGGTCACCACCGCCCGGCCCAAGCCCGGCGACACCGGCTGGACCAGGCTGGACCCGGCGGACGGGCTGGACCTGGTGCTGCAGGCCGCGGTCGGCGACCTGCTGATGGTCAGCCTCAACGCCCGGGCCGAGTCCGGGGTGGGCTGGCTGCACCTGGAGGTAGGCACCGTGGTCGGCCAGCAGGTGGTCAGCTACTGCTCGGGATCGGGCGCCGCCGGCGAGGGCGCGGTGGGCTGGCAGACGCCCAACAGCGACACCAGCTTCTCCCCGATCTCCGGGGCGCTCTTCTACGTGGTCAAGGACGAGGACCTCGGAGCAGATGGCACGGTGCGGCTGCGGCTGCTGGGGCGCAGCACCACCAACAACCTGCGCACGATCAACGCCGCAGCAGGCGACGCCTGCGTCTTCACCGGGGTCAACCTCGGCTCCGCCTGATCCCTGGCGCTTCGGCGCATCCTAGCCAGATCGGCCAACCGTACGATGAGCCCGTGCTGACCCTGCCGCGCGAACCGCGTACCGACGATGAGCTGTGGTGGCTGATCTACGCGATGTTCGGCATCAAGCTGCCGCGGGTCAGCGTCTGCCCCGACCACGTCAGCCCGTTCGAGGCGGTGGCGCACGCCTTCTTCGGCCGCGAGCCCAACTTCGCCGTCTGGTACGCCAGCCGCGGCTCGGGCAAGTCGCTGGCGCTGGCCGTGCTCGGGCTGGTCAAGGCCTTCGTGCGCGACATCGACGTGACCATCCTGGGCGGCTCGATGACCCAGTCGCTGAACGTGCGCGAGCACATGCGCAAGCTGATGGCCGCCAAGAACGCGCCGATGTATGCCGTGGCCAAGGACCAGGCCACCTTGATCCAGATGAGCACCGGCAAGGCGATCAAGCCGCTGCCTGCCTCCCAGACCACCGTCCGCGGCCCGCACCCGCCGCTGCAGCTGCTAGACGAGGTGGACGAGATGGAGTGGGAGATCTACAACGCCAGCCTCGGCCAGGCGATGGAGCAGATGAACGCCCACGGTCAGGTGATCGAGGAGTACATCGTCGCCAGCTCGACCTGGCAGAACCCCGAGGGCACCTTCACCAAGGTCATCGAGTCCTCCCGCGAGCGCGGCCTGCCGGTGTTCACCTGGTGCTGGCGCGAGCTGCTGCAGCCGCACGGGTGGATGTCCCAGCGCTTCATCGACAACAAGCGCAAGACGGTCAGCGCCCAGATGTGGCACACCGAGTACGACCTGAACGAGCCCGCCGCCGGCAGCCGCGCGCTGGACCTGGACAAGGTGGCCGAGTACTTCGTGGACTACCCGCCCACCCTCTCCGAGGTGCACAAGGGCAACGGCGACCACGACGAGTACGTCTGGGAGAACCCGGTCGCCGCCGGGCTGTACGCGGTCGGCGCGGACTGGGCCAAGGAGCAGGACAAGACCGTCATCGCGGTGGTCCGCTACGACGTGCAGCCCTACCGGCTGGTCAAGCTGATCCGGATCAACCGCCGCCCGTGGGACTACATGATCGGCCGGTTCAACGAGGTCACCCAGGACTATCAGGCGGTCGCCGAGCACGACGGCACCGGGGTGGGCAACGTGGTCAACGACTACGTGGACTACTCCGACACCACCAGCAAGTTCGTCATGGTGGGCCGGGCCCGCACCCAGATGCTGCTGGACTACATCACCGACTTTGAGCACGGCGCCTACCGGATGCCGCGGATCCCGGCCAACCCCGCGCACCCCTCGGTGACCGCCGACCCGATGTACCGCGCGCACCGGGCGATCACCGTGGCCGACGTCTACGCCCCGGGCAAGTGGAACTCCCACCTGCCCGACGACTTCGCCGCGATGGCCCTGGCACACCGGGCGCTGAAGAAGCTGCCCGCGCCCAGCCGGCACGACGGCACGGTGCCCAAGAGCGCCGCCCCGCGCAAGGCCGACGCCCAGTTCCACACCGAGCCGGACGCGTTCTCCACGGTCAGCTCTGGCGGGGTCACCATCGTCGACGAGCGCTACGGCGGGGGCAGCCAGTACCTGGTCGGTCCCGACGGCAGCCCCGACATGTGGGAGGCGATGTCGCTGTGAGGTTCGTGGCCGCGATCGACACGGTGATCTACGGGCAGAGCTACGCCCAGGGCTCCGACGTCGACATCACCGGCTGGACCCGCCGGCAGATCCTGCAGTTCCTGGGCAACGGGCTGGTCGCCCCGTCGGCGGTCACCTCCGGGGCGGTGGCCGACGCGCTGCAGTTCCTGGGCGATGGCGGCATCACCGTCGCCGTCAGCGCCGGGACCGCCGGGCCCGCTCAGGTGCTGGTCAGCATGAGCCCGCAGGACCTGTCCTGGCTGAACGACGTGGACCTGGCCACCACCCCGGGCGATGGTCAGGTGCTGGCGTACGACGCCGTCAGCGGGCACTGGCACCCGGCCGACGCCGCCGCGGGCTCGTTGGCCGGCCTGAGCGACGTGGACCTGTCCGCGGCCCCGGCGCAGGGCCAGGCGCTGGTCTACCTGGCCGGGAAGTGGTCGGCCCAGACTCCGGTGGCCGGGGACGCGCCCACCTTGAACGGGCAGGCCGGGGCCTACTACCTGGACCGCGCCCACCACAGCGGCACCCAGCTGGCCTCGAGCATCAGCGACTTCGACGACCGGGTCCGGGTCACCACGCTGGACGAGCTCATGCCGCCGATGAGTCCGGTCGCGCTGAACACCCAGCGGCTGACCGGGATGGGCGATCCGACCGCCTCCCAGGACGCGGCGACCAAGGCCTACGTGGACTCGGTGGCCTCCGGGCTGGACGTCAAGGCATCGGTGCGCACCAGCTCGCCAGGCAACGTCGCGTTCAGCTACGACGCCAGTGGCGGTACCTCGGGCCGGGGCCGGATCACCGGCGCACCGGCCGCGCTGGACGGGGTCACCTTGGCCACCGGCGACCGGGTGCTGCTGCACGCGCAGGCCGCCGCGGACCAGAACGGCATCTGGTCGGTGCTCTCGAGCGGGACCTGGGAGCGCTCCAGCGACTTCGACACCGATGCCAAGGTGACCTCCGGGGCGTTCGTCTTCGTCGAGGCGGGCAACACCCAGGGCTCGACCGGCTGGGCGCTGCGTACCCAGAACCCGATCACCATCGGCGGCCCGGGCGGCACCGCGCTCGCCTTCACCCAGTTCTCCGGCGCCGGAACCTACCTGGCCGGTGCCGGCATGAGCCTTTCCGGGTCCACCTTCGCCGTGCTCGGCACGCCCGGGCGGGTGGTGGTCGGGCCGAACGTCGACATCGACACCGCCTACCGCGGGCAGACCAGCATCGACACGTTGGGCGTGGTCACCACCGGCACCTGGCGGGCCAGCGTGCTGGAGCTGGCCTACCTGCCGGTGGCCGCCTCTGGGGTCTCCAGTGCGACCGCGCTGGTGCGCGCCGACGACGCGCGGCTGGCCAACGCGCGCGCCCCGCTGGCGCACAAGGCCACCCACGCCACCGGTGGCACCGATGCGCTGGCCCCGGCCGACATCGGGGCTGCCGCGGCGGTCCACACCCACCTGGCCAGCCAGGTCACCGACCTGGGCAATGCGGCTACCAGGAATGTCGGGACTACCGCGGGGACCGTGGCCGCCGGGGACGACGCCCGGTTCGGCTCGGCCGCCGGCGCCCTGCAGAAGTCCAACAACCTGGCCGACCTGGCCGACGTGGCCACCGCCCGGGTCAACCTGGGCCTGGGCAGCGCCGCAGTGCTTAGCACCGGCACCGGGGCCGCCAACGTGGTCATTGGCAGCGACGCCCGACTTGCCGATGCCCGCACCCCCACCGCGCACGCCAGCACCCACGCCGCCGCTGGCTCCGACCCGTTGAAGGTCTCCGACCTCGGCGCGCCGGTCGCGGCGGTCTCCTTCAACAGCCAGTACCTGACCAACCTGCACGACCCCGGCACCAACCCGCAGGACGCGGCGACCAAGAACTACGTCGACAACGGGCTGGCCGCCCGGGTGGCCACCACCACCTCGATCTTGGCCGGCACCGGGCTGAGCGGCGGCGGCAACCTGGCCGCCTCACGCACTCTGGCGGTGGTCTACGGCACCACGGCGGGCACGGCGGCCCAGGGCAACGACTCGCGCCTAAGCGACGCTCGAACACCGCTCGCCCACGCGGCCACCCATGCATCTGCCGGGAGCGACCCGCTCACCCCGGAGGCCATCGGTGCAGCACCCACAGTGCACACGCACACCGCCTCGCAGGTCAGTGGCCTAGGCACCGCGGCGCTGGCCAACACCGGCACCGGGGCCGCCAACGTCATCCTGGGCAACGACTCCCGGCTCAGCGACGCCCGTGCCCCTCTGGCCCACAAGGTCACGCACGCCACTGGCGGTTCCGACGCGTTGTCCTACGCCGACATCGGGGCGGCCTCCGCAGGCCACACCCACACCGCCTTCAACAACGACCTGGCGGTCAGCGGCGCGCTGTCCACTGTCGCTCTGACCACGACTGGCCACATCACGCTGGCCGGAGCGGGCAACAAGCTGATGTTCAGCGGTGGCACCGGCACATACTCCAACTACTTCGTGCAGTCCGACGCACCGATCAACTTCACCAAGCTCAACACCACGGCCTTGCAGGACATCGCCGTACGCACCATCTCGGCGAGCAACGTGCAGTCCGGTACCAAGGCGGTAGGCGCCCTCGCCAACGGCGGGACGTGGAACACCCAGATCACCTTCCCGACCCCGTTCCCCACCGTGCCTGCCGTCACGGCGAGCACGGGCAGCTACCGCTACACCGCAGGTGCTGACAGCATCACCACTACTGGGTTCCAGCTGAACGTCTCCAACTACTCTGGTGCCGCCGGCGCCGCCGTTGGGGCGACCTGGATCGCAGTGGCCTGACCATCTCACCTAGGAGCACGCCATGACCCGACGCAACACCCACACCGCGCTCATGCTCGTCATGCTCGTCGCAGCCATGGTGGCGGCTGCGCTCACCTTCGCCAGCCCAGCCAACGCGCTCGGCAAGGTCAGGTGTGGGGATACCGGCCCGGTCACCGTGGCCCAACTCGACCCCATCGTGAACCACGACCAGGCGCAGTCGATGCACCAGCACCAGATCTTCGGCAACACCTCCTGGGTCAGCAAGGGCGACTATGCCAACTACACCGACCTCAACGGCGGCGCCACCGACTGCCGGCTGACTGCAGACACGGCGGCCTACTGGACCCCGACCCTGGTCTACACCTCCGGGCCCAAGGCCGGCCAGGTGATCCCAGCGCAGCAGTTCACCGCCTACTACCGGCCGTTCACCAACGTCGGCAAGTTCGGCCCCGGGCAGGCGTTCCCGGCCGACACCCGCCTGGTGGCCTCGAGGCACGACTGGACCTGCGGGGACAAGTCCGGCACGTCCCCCACGCAGGCCATCCCCAGCTGCGTGGGCCAGTCCGGCAAGCCGGGTCACACCCTGACCGCCCACGTCACCTTCCCCTCGTGCTGGGACGGGGTGCTGCCCAACCACAAGCCCGGCGACGTGGGCGACACCCAGGACACCGCGCACTACGCCTACCCGGTGGGCAAGGCGTGCCCCGCCGGCTTCCCGCACGAGATGGTCGGCCTCAAGGAGACCATCCAGTTCGCCTACGTCGGGGCCGGCACGGACGTGGCCGTCTCCTCGGACAAGATGATGGGCACCAGCGACGGCCTGTCCTTGCACGGCGACTTCTGGAACGCCTGGAACCAGGCCAAGTTCGAGGCCTTCGTCAAGCAGTGCGTGCAAGGCGTCGGCTACACCACCAAGGCGTGCATGCCGTGAGCGCCGAGCTGAACGGTCAGCCCAGCCTGCAGACCATCGTGCGCGTCCAGGCGCAGGAGATCGCCCGGCTGAACGACAACCGCATGGTGCTGCTGGCCATGATCGAAGAGCTGCGTGCCGCCGCGGCCGCCGGGGATCAGGAGCTCGTGGAGCTGCGGGCCTGGGTGGCCGGGCTGGGGCTGGAGGACCGCGAGGCGGACGCGGCGGACGAGGCGGACACGTCCGCCTGATCGGCCTAGCGCGTCCGCCCCGTCCGCCGCCGTACCATCGCGGCATGAGCGGAGGGTTCAAGGATGGCTGGCGGCGGTTCTACCATCCGCCGGACACCATGGATGGCTGGGCAGTGCGGGTGCTGACCATCGCGGTGGTGCTGCAGCTGATCGCCAGCTTCATCTTCGTGCGCATGGCGTTGATCACCCAGGACACGTTGGAGAATAACCGCCAGCAGCGGGTCGAGCAGGTCTGCATGCTGATGGTCCACGACGGGATGAGCCACAGCGAGCTGGGGAGGGCGGGATGTTCCCCTACCTGAGCCTTGCGGTGATCCGCTCCCAACAGGTCATCGACGCCCCGCCGCTGTGGGCAGCGCTGTCAGCGGGGGCCGGTCAGAGCCCATCGACTGACCCGGTCGCCTTCCTCCTTCAGTACGGCGTGCTGGGTATCGTGGTGATTGGCTTCATCTTTGGCTGGATCGTCCCGGGCCCGCAGGCTAGGCAACTGCTGGATGAGAACAGGCGCCTGACCGCGCTGATAGAGAACAAGCTGCTACCGATGAGCGAGCAGTATGCGGTGGCACTGGATAGATCGGCGATCGTCATGGACAAGGCAACATCGGCGCTGGAGAAGGCGATCGAGACCCAGCGTCCGGCGGCCAGAGACTTCACCGGACGATGAGCGTCGTGACCCCATCCCTGCGTCGAGCCCTGCGCAAGCAGCAAGCTCACACCAGTCACCTCGAGATCGTGGCCGACCGTCGCCTGAACGAGGTCAAAGCCAGTGCCGAACGAGTCCGGCAAGCGACCAATCAGGCCGAGCGAGCCGCGGTGGAGTTGCTGGCGTGCCATGAGAGCCTGATGCGCACGGGTCTTCAGTAGGACCTGAGAAGAGGGGGCAGCGCATGTTCGCCGCACTGATCTACTTTCTGGTCACGCTGGGCTTCCTGGCATCGGGCTACTTCGTCATCGGCTGGACCGTGCGTGCCGTGCGCGGCCACGTCCAGGACTACTTCCACTACTCCTGGCTGACGGCGCTGGACTTCGTCGGCCTGCAGGCCGCCGCCTTCTTGATCCTGGGACTGTCCGAGGCCCGGCTGATCCTGCACGGCGTCTCTGATCCGGGCAGCACCGGCGCGGCCGTCAGCCGGGTGCTGACCTCGGCGCTGGTGACCGCCATCGTGGTGGTCCGGGCGATCCGCTGGCACCAGATCGTGCGTACCCCGGCTTCCGGCGAGCCTGCCCCCGCTACCAAGCACACCAGCGCATCCTGAGCGCCATGACCGCCGTTGCCAGGCACCGCCAAGGAGAGATCGTGAACAGCAACACCAAGTGGCTCAACTTCCTGGAGCGGGTGGGCTGGACCTGCCTGCAGGTGGTCAGCGCCGACGGGCTGGTCAAGTTCATCGACGCCGTGTGGCACACCCACCTGGACCTGGTCTGGGTCGCGGTCTTCGCCACCGTGCTGGCCGCGATCAAGAACGCCGCGGCGCAGGCGTTCGGCAGCCCCACCGGCTCGACGCTGCCCTTCCCGGTGCGTCCGGTGCCGGCAGAGGGGGTCGCGGTCAAGGTGGCTCCCACCACCTTGCGGCTGGTCGCCTCCAACGGCCTGGCCCTGCCCAACGGGACGCCGGTCACGGTCTCCCCAGCGGTGCCCCCGGCACAGGCTCCGGTCACGCCCGCGCCCCCGCCGCCAGTGGCCCCGACCCAGTAATCCGCCGCCTGCTTCGGCGGGGGTGAGACGATCAGGCCCGAGCACCACGCGCGCACCACGAACTAGGAGAACACGTGGCCGGGACCAGGTACACCACCCCCGCTGAAATGGCGGACGAGCAGAGCGTCGCTGAGGTCAGGCAGATCGACTCCTCCAGCTCGCCCTTCGTCGAGCTCGGCACCACCGGCCTGAAGCGGGCCGCGGGCTACGTCGATGAGGAGTTCCTGCCGCAGCTGCGCGGCCGCAAGGCGGTGCAGGTCTACCGGGAGATGGGCGACAACGACCCGATCACCGGCGCGCTGCTGTTCTCCATCCTGCAGCTGCTGCGCGGGGTGGACTGGCCGGTGGTGGCCGGCGGCAAGACCGCCGAGGACGCCAAGGCGGCCAAGCTGGTCGAGACCTGCATGGACGACATGAGCACCTCCTGGGACGACATCATCCAGGAGATCCTGACCTGCCTGCAGTACGGCTGGTCCTGGCACGAGATCGTCTACAAGCGCCGGATGGGACCCTGGCAGAGCGACGGGCGGCACCGCAGCAAGTACTCCGACGGCCTGATCGGCTGGCGCAAGATGCCCATCCGCTCCCAGGAGACGCTGCAGCGCTGGATCTTCGACGACAGCGGCGACGTGCAGGCGATGGTCCAGCTGGCCCCGCCGGACTACAAGACCCGGGTGCTGCCGATCACCCGCTCGCTGCTGTTCCGGGCCGGGCACCACAAGGGCAACCCCGAGGGGCGCTCCATCCTGCGCACCTCCTACCGGCCCTGGTACTACAAGAAGCGCCTCGAGGAGTTCGAGAGCGTGGGCGTCGAGCGCGACCTGGCCGGGCTGCCGATGGTCTCGGTGCCCAGCGAGTACATGCGCGCCCGCCCGGGCACCGAGCAGTACAAGATGGTCGAGGCCATGAAGCGCATGGTGCGCTCCATCCGGCGCAACGAGCAGGAGGGGCTGGTCTTCCCCACCGCCTACGACCAGGACACCAAGCAGCCGCTGTTCAAGTTCGAGCTGCTCGGCTCCGGCGGCGCCCGGGCCTTCTCCACCAACGAGTTGATCCAGCGCTACGAGCAGCGCCAGTTGATGACCGTGCTGGCCGACTTCATCATGATCGGCCACCAGGGCAACACCGGCACCTACAACCTGCACGTGGACAAGACCGGCATCTTCCGCGAGGCGCTGAACGCCACCGCCTCCAGCGTCGCCGAGGTGTTCAACCGGCACGCCATCCCGCGGCTGTTCGCTGCCAACGGCTGGAAGCCTTCCTCGCTGCCGACGATCCAGCCCGGCAACGTCGACGCGCCCGACCTCGGCCAGCTCTCGCAGTTCCTCACCGCGACCGCCGGGCTGGGCTTCAACTGGGGCCCGGATGCCGACATGGAGCGCTACCTGCGCCGTGCGGCAGGGCTGCCGGAGCTCTCCGACACCGAGATGCAGACCAAGCGCCGCGAGGCGCGGGTGGACGACGCGGCGCGGTTCGCCGAGAACCAGACCCGCTACCTCGCCGCGCGCTCCGGGCTGGCCCAGGCGATGGCCGCGGAGCGCGCCGTGGTGGCCGGCGAGCACACCCCGGACACCATGGGCCAGCAGCAGCAGCTGCAGAGCGCGGCGCAGCAGCAGCAGCAGGCCCAGCTGCAGACCCAGCAACAGGCACAGCAGCCGGCCCAGCGTTCGCTGCCGGCAGGAAGAGGTCGCTGATGTACCCCTGCGGACACGACCACACCGAGGACGGCAAGCTGCTGTCCCTGGCCGAGCCAGTGGTGCTCGGCGTGGTCAAGGCGCGCCAGGACGGCAACGCCGCCGACGCCGCGCTGATGATCAACGGCTTCCTGCGCGACGCGGTCGAGGCGGGGTTCACCATCGGCTCGGCGTGGGCGCTGCTGTTCAGCGCCAGCACCATCTGGGTGGACGCGCTTGTGGCCGCCCAGGCGCGCATCAACAACCAGAGCCCGGCCGAGACGCTCTCGGACATCGCCCTGACCTACGCCAAGGCGGCAGGCCGATGAGCACCGACCGGCGCCGGGATGCGGCAACCGCCGGGGTGGGGCTGGCCGGCGTCGGTGGTGCCGGGGCGCTGCGCCATAGCGCGCTCGAGCGGGCCTACGGCCAGTCCAAGCGTCCTCGTATCGGCCAGGAGCTGCGGTTGCTGCGCCCGGGCAAGGTGGCCGGGCGTGGGCGCTACCTGACCGCCGCCGGGCTGAGCGCCTTCGCGGTGCCCCCGGCTGCGGTCGGCACCGCCCGGCTACTGCACAGCGACCCCAGCCGCCGGGTGGACAAGCGCGACCGGGACGACAAGAGGCCCTCGCTGCTGCGCGAGGGCGTCAAGGGTGTGCGCGAGAGCCTGCACGAGCGCAACCAGGGACTGCGGGAGCCGGCCCCGGCCAAGCTGGCGGTGGGCAACTACCTGGCCGGCATCGGTGTCGGCTCTGCTGCTGGCGGGCTAGCCCATCTGGGGCTGGGCCGGACCAAGGTCCCCGGCGGGTTGCGTGCGGGGCTGGCCTCGACGGCCGGTATGGCCGCGGGCAGCGCTGCGCTGCCGCTGCAGTCCAAGATCATCTCCCACGCCAGCCACGGCAAGTACGTGGTGACCCCGACCGGGGTGCGTCGGGCCAAGACCAAGCCGGTACGCCCCAGTGCTCGCGCCGCCACGGTGGATGCCCGTCGTGGCGACGCTAGGCGCAACCGCGCCTCCATTGTCCCGTCCTCGGTGGGCAAGGCGGCGGCCTACTACGGCGAGGACATGACCCATCGCCAGAAGCGGGCCCGCATCGCCGCGGTGGGCGGCGCCCCGGTGATCGGCGACGTCGCCCAGGCCGCGCAGGCCGCCAGGATGGCCCCGCCCTCGATGCGCGGGCGCACCGCGGCGATGCAGTACGGCGGAAACCAGGCGGGCGGGCTGGCCGGCAACGTGGCCGGGGTGGCTGCTGCGCACACCCTGGCCCGGCACAGCCCTGCCTTTCGCCGGGGCAGCGAGAAGCTCTCCGACGCGGCCGACGCCGGGGCGGCCCGGGCGCGCCGGGTGGTCGGGCTGAAGCCCAAGACCGGGCCCGGGATGCTGGAGCGGGTCGCGGCGCACCCCAAGGTGCCCAAGGCGGTGGCCAAGCCCTTCCTGCACAACCCCAAGGTGGCGGCCGCGGGCCTGCTGGTCGGCGGTGCGGTCGGCGGCCAGATCGGCGGGCAGGCCGGCTACGGCGCCGCCCTCTCGGCCGAGGACCGCTACAAGGCCAAGCTGGCCAAGGGCACCCAGAGCGCCCGGCACGGCACCCGGGTGAGCAAGGTGGACGGCGCCAACCTGACGGTCAAGGACAAGCGCAAGCTGTCCCGGCGCAAGGAGCACAACGCAGCGATGTCGATGATGACCGGCAGCACGGGTCTGGGATCGCTGGCTGCGCTGGCCGCCTCCAAGACGCCGGGGATGCGGCCCAAGATGCGCGGGCGGCTGCGCGCGGTGCAGATGCCGCTGCTGACCGCGGGCGCCGGGATCGGCGGGATCAACTCCTTCACTGGTGCTGCGATCCAGCGCAAGGAGGCCCAGGCGGTGGCCAAGGCCGGGCTGCGGCTGCCTGCCGTGGGCGGCGTCGGGAGGCGGCGCGCCCCGTCGATGCGCAAGGGCTACCTGCGTCAGACTCGAGGAGTAATGGGGATCACGACCACGACGGTGCGCGGAGGGCTGGCATGAACGGGCGAGTGGGCATGGTGGGCTCGATGACCCGGCGCGGCGACGCGGCGGTGGCCAAGCTGGACACCACGATGAGCGAGCGGCAGGCGCACGAGCTGGCCCGTCGCTACGACACCCGCGGCACCCTGCCCAAGGACCTGGACCGCAATGAGCGGATGAAGGCCTACGAGGCGCGCTACATCGCCGCCGGCGGCAAGAAGAGCGAGAAGTGGCAGCGCCGGGCCGCCTCCGCCGAGGTGGGGCGCAACATCGGGCTGGCCGGGGCGACCGCCTCCGCGGCGGCGCTGCTGGCTGGCCGCGGCAAGCGCACCGGCCGCCTCATCGCCAAGGCGCCGGTGCTGCGCAAGATCAACCCCCACCACGCGGAGACCGCGGCGCTGGCCTCGGCAGCCGGTGGCGGGGCCAGCGAGCTGTATGGCGAGCACGCCCGCTCGCGCCGGGCGAGCTACGCCCACTCCCCAGCCGGCGTGGCAGGATCTGCCTTGTCCCGGATGCGGGCCTACACCCCAGGAGTGCGTTCATGACGTTGCAGCCGGTCACCGGTGTGCTCAAGGCCGTCGCCCAGGTCGAGCGACAGGACCCCCGGGCCGCCCGGATGCTGGTCCAGCTGGGGCTGTTCGAGTCGCTGGCCGACCAGTCCGAGCAGGTCTGGCCCGAGATCGGCCCGGCCGTGCTGACCAACATGGGCGACGTGGTGGCCAAGGCGCGCTCGATCATGCTGCGCAGCCAGGTGGGCAAGGCGCTGGACGGCGTGAACGAGCCGGTCGACCTCGAGTACGCCGAGGGCTTGGCCGTGCTCGACGAATACGTCGCCAAGTCGCTGTCCGGCTCCCTGCTGAGCATGTTCAACCGCAAGCACCCGCGCGACGGCAGCGGCCGGTTCACCACCGTCTCGGTGGGCTCGCAGACCGACCCCAACCAGCCGGTGGACACCCGCCAGTCGGGCCACCACCAGGAGGCCCTGAGCGCGGTTGAGCGGATGAAGCGTGCCGGGTTGGTCCAGCCCGACACCCCACTGGTGCTGCACCACATCCGGCTCGACCCGAACACGGGCCGGCCGATTCCCGGCGCCACCCACAAGATCACCAACCCGGCCCGGGTGGACAACCTGGCGCAGCGGCTGCAGGGCATCGCCAACAGCGACCCGAACACGCTGCTGACCGCCATCAGCCTGGACAAGGGCGACATCCCGGCGAGCAACGCCAAGCAGCGTGCCGCCCTGGACCTAATCGCCTCCACCTTCGGGCCGGACCGAGGCGCGACCCGGCTGCTGAACGCGCTGCCGATGGACGCCCAGGGCAACCCGGTCAACCAGGACGAGAACGCGGCCGAGTGGAACCGGCCCACCAGCCCCGGGGACCGGCAGGGCTACCGGCGCATGTCCATGACCGGCGGCCTGCTGGCAGGCATCTCCGCGCCGGGCTCGACCGTCAACACCGTCGGCGGGCTCGCCCAGCTGATCGGCGATCTGGGCCCGCAGGCCGAGAAGGTGCTCGCGCCGGGCATCCGGCGCACCGCCTACCGCTACCGGGGCACCGAGAAGCGCCCCGACCCAGACCTGGTCAGCCAGGTCTCCCGGGCCAACGCGCAGGCCAATGCGCTGGACACCGAAGACCCGGAGCGCAAGGCCCGGGTCCGACAGCAGATGGTCGCGGCCGCCGCGCGCCCCACCGCGCAGGACGACCCGGTCAGCCTGACCAACGCCTACTGGCTGGACCAGCGCAAGATCACCCCCGACCAGCGCAAGCTCGGGATGCGCGGGGACGCCGCGGTGGCCGCGCTGCTGCGCGAGAACGTGCTGCCCAGCCGCGAGCTCACCGAGCTGTCGGTGGAGTCCGGGGAGCTGCCGCCCTCCCAGGGCGTCATCATCAACGCCGACGGGCGGGTGGTCACCCAGGCACAGGGGTACAACGGCGATCACTACCTGCCCTTCGACCTGCGCAACCTGTCCAGCCTGCAGGGCGGGCAGTACGTGCGCACTCGCGCCTCCGGTGGCCCGACCACCGAGGACCTCTACACCGGGCTGCTCACCGGGGCTCGCCAGATCCAGGTGGTCTCCAACTCCGGGGTGTTCACCGTGGAGTTCGACCCCGACGTGCGCGGCGGTCGGCGCTACAGCGACAAGGCGCTGCGGATGATCCAGCGCTACGGCAAGCTGCTGCACACCATCGCCACCAGCGACCTCTACCTCCAGGACCTCACCCCCGAGCAGACCTCGCACATCCGCCGGCAGGCGCTGGCGGCAGCCAACGGCGACAAGGACCTCTACCAGAACTACGTCAACCAGCTGACCGAGCGCGCCCGGTTCGAGGGGGCCCAGGGCGGGGACAGCGAGGACGAGATCGAGGAGGCGGCTCAGCACTACGCCGCCACCCAGGTCAGGGGGGAGGCCGAGAGCCGGCGTCAGGCTGGGTCGTTCCTGTCCGCGCAGGAGAGTGCGCGCATCGCCGACGAGGCGGCCCGGGAGTACCGGATCAAGGTCAGCGGCGACCGGGTCCGCGAGCTGCGGCTGGACGGGCCGGGCTACGACCGCGCCCTGAAGACCCTCAAGCAGGAGTTCCCCTTCTACATCCGTCAGGCCACCTGGCAGCCGCTGCCGGAGTGGCTGAGCGCCCGCGCGCTGGGCAACCCGGACATGCTGCGCCGCTACGCCGGCAGCGACAAGGGCTACACCGAGCCGGGGCAGACCAACGCGCAGGCGGCCCAGCGCCACGGCGCCCCACACGTCCCCACCGCGCGCAGCACCGCCGAGCTGGACCGTGAGGGCGTGCAGGCCGACGGCACCGAGCCGGCGCAGCGCAAGACGAGCTCCGCTCCCGCGCTAACGGGAGGCGCGCTGGGCCCGGCCAAGCCCAAGCGCACCCTGCAGCAGGCCGTCAGCGCCGACGACCCGGCCTACCTGCGCGCGGTCGAGCGTGCGGTGGAGAACAGCCTGGCCATGGTCCCCGTCTACCAGATACCGGTGGTGACCGCTGCCTCCGACGAGCACGAGGCCGAGACCGCTCACCCGTTGGCTTACGCCAACTGGAAGTGGGGCAAGCTGATGGACTCCACGGGCAGCCAAGAGGGGGCCATCAAGGAGATGAGCCGCTGGCTGGTCAAGGACGCCACCCCGCACCAGCGTCAGCAGATGCTCAACGCGATCGACCAGCTGCCCGACCTGCTCGAGGGCGGCGGCGAGCGGTTCGGGTTCAGCACCGCAGGGGTCGACACCGCCTCCCAGCAGTTGCACGACCTGTTCGCGCTGCGCGACCCGTTCGCGCCGCGCACGGGCGACCCGGTGACCACCCCGCCGGCTGAGCGCGACCCCAAGCCGCAGCGGTTCGACGACCTGGACTACAGCGCCGACCCGGCCGACTACGACGCCGCGCTCAAGCAGTACGAGATCACCAACAGCGGGCTGGCCTCGGCCATCAAGCAGTTCAGCGCAGATGCCTACGACCCTGATGCCATCGCCGACCAGGTCGTCAAGACGCGCGACGTCTGGGACGCCTCGATGGGCAAGGACAAGGTCGCCGCCGCGCAGCTGGAGAACCAGCAGAAGGCGTGGTCCTTCGTGGCTGCCCGGCACGCCGCCCAGGAGCTGCACCAGCTGACCGGTGGCCGCAGCGCCAGTGATGCTGGCCCAAAAGTACTCAAGCCCGGTACGGACGTGACCAAGCGCGGTCGGCCCAGCCGGTCGGAGCTCCGGGCCGTCGGCAGAGTTCTGGCGCTGGCTCCTCCCGACAGCCCGGTGAGCAAGGGCCTGCGGGACGCCCTGCTGCGCCGCTACCAGGACCCCAGCCGTCCACTGGTGTAACCGCTGGCGTAACCGCTGGTCCGAGTGCGGACGAGCAGTATGCCGTCATGGAGGCGGTGGGCAGGCACGCTCGCACGTACGCCAAGGACATGCTGTGGCGCCCGTTCTCCGACATCGACCAGCGTCTTGACGAGCTGGTCTCCGTCGGCAGGCTCGCCCCGGAGCGGGCCGAGCAGCTCAAGCTCAAGCTCGGCCACGCGATGTCTGGTATACCCGCGGACATGCAGACACAGATGGCGCTATCGGGCGAGCAGGTGCTCCCCGACTCCTTCCAGTTCCCGGCGATGGACTCTGCGTTGGACGACATCGAGACGGCCGCCAAGAACATCGGTGGTGGCGGCCACAGCCGGGTTGCCGCGGCGGCCGACGGTCTGCGACTCAGCGTGAGGTTCATGCACACCGCGATAGGAGACCCGGCGCTGGCCCGATACGTGGTCGAGCCCGCGGCTACCGAGGCGCTCGGGCAATGAGCGATCGCTGGTGGGCACCTTCGCGTCCCACCCTGGACCCCGACGCCGTCGTGCTCGCGCTGCTCGAGCCGGACGGCGACGCCCGCGGCGACCTCGGTGCCTCGCTGCTGGCGGCGCACCGCGCCGGCGCCGCGGCCTGCGAGACGGTGGCCAAGGGCGCCCTGCCCAGCGAGAGCGGCATGGTCAGCGCCATGGCGCAAAGCCGCGAGCGCTTCGCCGGGCCGCTGGTGGACGCGATCTCCAAGTCGCTGGACCCGGCCTATGCCGGTCTGCTGGTGCGAGACCTGCTCGATGATGCCGAGTACGGCGCGCTCGCGCTCTACCGCACCGCGGTCACCAAGGGCGTCTCGCCGCCGGTGGCCGCCTCGCGTGCCGCTGCGGTCTACGGCGTGCCGCACAAGGAGCTCGGCACCTACGCCACCATGGCCGCCGATCCCCGGGCCAACCCGGTGGCGCTGAACGACGCCGCCGACCGGGCCCTGATGTCCTACGTGGCCAAGACCGTGCAGGCCGAGGTGAACCAGGTCAAGGAGGAGTTCTCCAAGGCGCCGCGCGGCCCGGTGACCACCTCCGAGCGCTGGGAGGACCGGGAGCACCCGCGCGGTCCGGACGGACGCTTCGTGGACGCGCCGCCGACCGGAGTGCCGCCAGTTCGCGAGGCACAGGCCGAGGCGCCCGCCCCGGCGACGGTCGCTCGGCCCAGCGTGCTGGCCCAGCTGCGCAGCCGGTTGGGGCTGGGTGGCCAGGCCGCCCCGGAGGTAGCCACCGCACCGGCTCAGCCGACCGTGCCGACCCAGGCACCACAGCGCCAGCAGGTGCAGCAGACCCAGCAGGTGCAGCAGACCCAGCAGGTCCAGCGCGTACAGCGCGTACAGCAGCAGCGCCGGGGCAAGCTGGTGCCCAAGGTCGCCATGCCCAAGGTGGCGCTGCCCAAGCAGAAGGTCGCAGCGCAGCGGCAGAAGCTTCAGCGGGTGGCCCAGAAGATCAACGCCGGTCGTATGCCGGTGGACCAGGAAACCGCGCCGGGCACCGCGCTGGTCCCGGTGGCCCGGCCGCTGGACTACGGGCACCTGCCCGACCTGCTCAAGCCGCCGAACCCCAACGACAGCGGCGAGGGCTACTACGACATCGGCCAGCCGCTGGTCATCCAGATGCCCGGCAGCCCCACCGCGCTGAACCCCAACAGCGCGGCGACCTTCCGCAGCAAGCTCGCTCAGCAGGCGGGCATCCAGAAGGACCCCAGCACCCGGGTGTTCCGGCTCGGTCACCTGCTGCAGATAGCCCAGGCGCCCGAGCGCGCCGGCGGGTCCGAGGCCGAGTACGCCCGTCGCATGCTGGCCGAGGACGTCCACGACTCGACGGACAGCTACATCAGCCCGCACGTCGACCACATCCACCCCGGGGATCTGCAAGGCGACGAGCGCGCAGTCCACGACTACATCGAGAGCCGCCGGCGAGAGCTGCTCGCCTCGGAGGCCCGCGGTACTTCGTCTGAGCAGTTGCCGCGGGTGGATGAGGACGAGCTCCAGGAGCACACCTACGTACTGCCCACCTACCAGCCGGTGGGCAGCGAAGATCTCGGCGGGATGGACATCGTCCACTATCTGCCGGCGGACGTGGGCGACCCCTACCACCGTCCGATGCCGACGGTGGATGAGTACGTCATCGAGACCGACGCCCGTGGGACCGAGGAAGGGCCGGGCTTCAAGAACACGCACACCGAGTACGTGCTCGATCCCAACCAGGCCTACAAGGTGGTCACCCCGCCCGGTGGCATGGCCGGTCGCCCTGAGCAGTTCTACGACGCCGACAACGAGCTGGTCGTCAACCGCTGGTACCTGCGGGCAGTCGATGAGGACGAGGTGCACGAGATCCTCGAGGGGCCAGGCGACGTCGGCAAGGCGCTGCAGGGGCGTGACGCCTTCCGGTTCGCCGCGCTGCACCCGCGCGATGAGGACGGCAAGTTCACGGACACCGACGAACAGGTCGTAGTGGCTACCCCGCAGCGCACCCAGCAGGTCCAGCGCACCCAGCAGGTACAGCAGGTCCAGCAGGTACAGCAGGTACAGCAGGTCCAGCAGGTACAGCGGGTACAGCCCCTGAGCCGGGCCAAGGTGGCGGTACAGCCGGTGGCCCAGAACCGGCTAGCCGCCGTACGCCAGAAGGCCCGTCAGACGGCGCTGGTCCACGCTGTGCAGCAGAAGATGGCTCCGGTGGCTAGCACCGGGAAGCGTCCGGCCCGGGTGCTCCCCGACCTGTCCGACGCGCACGCCTACCGGCTGATGACCACGCCCACCTTCGAGATGGTCACCGACAGCCTGGAAGACGACGAGGTGGCCCGCCTGTTCGCCGGCGAGCCGGTCGACCTGGGCTACCTCGGGCGCCAGGCGGTGGCCCAGACCGGGGAGTCCAGGGTCGAGGCGCTGCCCAACCAGATGGCCTACAACGTCGACGCCGACATCACCTCCCAGGGCGAGTTCGCCAAGATCGCCATCGGCACCATGCGGGTCGGCGCGGTGCTGGACGACGAGGCGGTGGCCCAGAAGATCGCCGAGCTGTTCGACACCCACAGCGACCTGGACCAGGTCGACATCGTCCACGAGGGCCACGGGCTGGTCTTCTACGGCAACGACAAGCCCGCGTCCCCGCAGATCCTGCTCGAGCACGAGCGCGACGTCGACTTCACCGCCCCGCTGCAGCTCCAGCTGATCGGGGAGTGCCGGGCCCGCGACATCAAGGTGCACCTGCGCGACCACCCGCTGAGTACGCTGGTCGACGTCAGAACCCCCGGCGCCGAGGGGGTGGTGACCAACCCCCGTCTGCAGATCTTCAAGGTCACCAGCCCGATCGTGCACCGCTATGGCGTCAGCAACGGCTGACGCGTGTCCTACAGCACCCAGCAGGAGATGCCCGCGATGATGTCCGACATGGCAGTCAGCAAGGCCGAGCGCGCGCGGGCGGGAGCGACCCCGGAGTTCGTCGCACTGTGCAAGACCCTCTACGGCGAGCTGGTGGACGCCGACGTGATCTGGGACGAGGTCATCAAGAGCGGCCCCGACCAGGCCGACCTGCACGCCAACACGGGCACCTCGATGCGCCGCAGGTTCGAGCAGGGCTCCAACGTGCTGGGCCTGACCGCCGCTGGGATGGCCACCGGTCAGGCGCTGCGCGACGAGCGCCTCAAGGAGGGCGGCAAGATCCTGCGCGGCCTGTACGCCACCGGCCGCAAGATCCCCAGCCCGATCTCCAGCAAGGGCGGCAAGGTCGGCGCGGCGCTCGCGGCCGGCGCGCTCGGCACCCAGGCGGTGAACATGGGCGGCGACGTCGCGATCAACCGCACGCTGGCCCAGAAGGAGAAGCAGCCCACCTCCAAGGCGATGCCCAAGCTGGACGACGTGGCCGAGGGCTTCCGCCGGCTGCACCGGGGGATGCTCAAGACGGTGACCGCCTCGGGCCCGACCCCTGGTACCCCACCGGCCAAGGCCGAGCTCGCCCAGCGGGCGGTTACTCGCGCGGACCGCGCGGCCGGGCGCCCGACCAGCCAGGCCGAGGCGATGGGAAACGCCAAGGCCAACTCGAACGCGCGCAAGGCGGGCAACGACGTCGGCCGGATGCTCTCGACCACCTCGGGCAAGGTGCTGGCCGGCGGCGCCGGGCTGGCCGGGGCGCACAAGCTGGGCGGCTCGCTGCGCCAGCGCTCGCAGGGCGCCCAGGGTGCCTACGTGCCCGACGCCTACGCCTACGGCAAGCGCGACGAGCAAGGCGAGCAGGAGGGCACGGTCGAGTGGGCCGGCGAGTTCTCCAAGTTCGACGACGACAAGCACCTGGCCTTCGGTTGGGCCAGCGTGGTCAAGGCCAACGGCCAGCCGGTGGTGGACCGTCAGGGCGACTACATCTCCCCCGAGGACATCGAGGACGCGGCATACGCCTACGTGCACAAGTCCCGCGTCGGCGGGGACATGCACCGGCGCAACGGCCAGGACGCGCACAAGGTCTCCGACCTGGTCGAGTCGATGGTCTTCACCGACGACAAGATCGCCAAGATGGGCCTGCCGGATGACTTCCCGCGCGGCTGGTGGGTCGGCTACAAGGTGCACGACCCAGTGACCTGGGACCTGGTGCGCAAGGGCGAGCGCACCGGCTTCTCGATCCACGGCAAGGGCATCCGCAAGGACCACGACCTCGACGAGCTGATGGGGTACACCGCATGAGCGGGCGACGACTCCAGCCGGTCAGCAAGGCGGCCAACCCGCTGAAGCTGGCCTCCGGCTCGATCCGCCGTCACCCCGCGCAGTGGTCCATCGGCGTCTCCGGTGCGGGAGCGGCAACCGGCGTCGCCGGGCAGGCTCCGGCGCTGGACCGTCACCGAGACCAGCGCGCCAAGCGCCGCGCGGACCGGGTCGCCGCTCTGGGCGTGGGCGCCGCCGGCGGTCAGGGTGCCTGGGTGGGCACCGGCTTCGGTATCCGCGCCGCCGGCCACAAGGCCGAGCGCACGGACAACGGCCTGTCCCGCTCGCAGAAGGAGAAGATCTTCCGCCAGCACCGCAAGTTCTACAACGTGCCCAACGGCGGGAAGCCGGCACCTGCCGACCAGCCGAGCTTCTACCGCAACTACCCCAAGCGGCTCCCGGCGGCCAAGTACAAGCGGGCGCTGGGGCACATGTCCGGGACCAAGGGCAAGGTGCTGAACGGCGCGGCCATCGGCGGCGGGGTGGGCCTTGCGCTGGGTGCGGACGCGGCAGCGCACCGTCACGACGTCGGCAAGGCGCTGTTCTACCAGGAACGCAGGACTTCCCCGGTGCGCACGCTGGAGACAGGTGCGGCCATCGGTATCGGTGCCTGGGGGCTGGGCCGCTCCCGGATGCTCGGCGCGGCCCTCAAGCGGGGCGTCAAGGCGTCCCAGCGCCGTGATGACGCCGCGGCCATACGGGCCCTGCAGCTGGCCCAGTCCGCCCAGGGCGTGCTGCGTCGCGGGACCGCTCCAGGCGAGCGTGCGGTCCGGCAGGTTCAGGCCGTCAACGCCGCCGTCTTGGCGGTTCCGGCCCCGCTTCGCGGCGATGTGGCCACCGCGGCTGGCATCCTTCTCGCAGGGCACGCACACCCCATCCGCCGCACCAGCTACCGCCAGGTCTCGACGCCCGTGGCATACAGGAGTTTCTGATGACTGCTCGCTACGGCAACGGCGGCACCCGCGGGCGCAAGCTGACCGACCTCGAGGATGCCCCGCTCTCGGACGCCCCGATCGCCAAGATGGCACCCCGTAGGGCGGAAGAGGCGATTCGCGGGACGGTCCTGCAGCGCGGCGCCAAGGGGTACCACGGCGGCATTCCGCGCAACAAGGACACCGACAGCGTGACCGACTACGCGAACCGCAGGCATGGGTACACCGAGGCCGAGCACCGCACTCAGGCCAAGCTGGGCAAGATCACGCTCGGCATGGGCGGGGCTACCTTCGCCGCGACTGCCGGCGTGACGCCGTTGGCTCGGCATGAGCAGAAGAAGGCCACCGCGCGGAACCGAGCCAAGATCGCCGCGCTGAGCAAGGCATCCTGGGACCCCAGCACCCCGTTCCACGCTGATGACCCTGCGATGCGCCATGCCCCGAAGAGGGGCAAGGCCTACGACGTCACCACGATGCCACGCCGGGCGGGCCTGTTCCGCACCGCAGGTCGCCTGGGTGTCGCCGAGCTGGCGCCAACGGCCGGGGCTGTCGCAGGTCTGGGCATGCTGGTTGCTGGCACGCACGGACCCGGCAAGGAGATGAAGGCTTCCGAGCGCGACTTGCGCGCTGCTCAGCGGCGCAAACGGCAGGCCGCCAAGCAGACCGTGGGCAAGGCCCGGCACTACGACCCCGAGCACCGTCGCCAGCGTCGTCTTGGGGCCGCCGAGGCCGCGTTGGCCATAGGCGGTGTAGCGAGCATGGCGCGCGGCGTGCACGGCACCCGCAAGACCACCCGTGCCCTGAGCTCGGCGCGCAAGCTGCGTCCGGGCTTGGTCCGCGCGGTTGCGGCCTCCCCGCAGGACCTGGCCTACCTCGGCGGCGGTACCGCTGGGGTGGCCGGCGCCGGGCTGGTGCGTCAGCACGCCGAGGGCGCGCGCGGACGGGCGTGGAACTGATGAGGCGCCGGGCCAAGCCCTTCGTGCCGCGCTACGAGCGGGACCTGCGACGCGCCGAGCGCCAGCCGCCGGCCATCGAGGCGGCCAAGCCTGCAACCACCCACGTCGCTAGCCGGCGGCTACGCCTGGCCGCGATCCCCGTAGGTGCCGGGATAGGCACAGGGGCCTACCTCGCGCACCGCCACAACCAGCAGAAGGGCAAGACCGTGGCCAAGAGCCTGATCAACCCGTTCACCGAGGTCGTCGTGTTCGGCAAGGCACTCCCGTTGGACCCGCAGGCCAGCACGGTGATCCGAGCGCTGGTCCCCACCGGCCGGCACATCGGCCACGGCAACGACCTGGTGCGCGGCACCGGGCGCCGCAAGGGCGGCCCGGCCACCAGGCTGGAGCTGTATCGCGGTTCCACGCCCGCTCTGCGCACCGGGCCGTTCGGCAAGTCCGACGTCCTCAAGGCGTTCGGCGCGCCCAAGACGGCTCGGCGAGTCCAGATGATCTGGGAGAGCCCGGCCTTCAAGGAGAACAACGGCCGGCGAGCGCTGGGGGTAAGCCGACTGCGGGGTCGGGTCGTGGCCAACGAGATCAACAGCAAGATCCCCAGCGGAGCGCGAAAGGGCAAGCGCCTGTAACCACGGCGTGTCGTTCAGAAGTACCATCCATCCAGCACTACCAGCACTCAGACTGAGGTCGACATGGGACGTATGGTGAAGCGGCTTTCCAACCTCGAGATCGACGAGGTCTCGTTGGTGGACCGGCCAGCCAACCAGCACGGTCTGGTCGCGATCGCGAAGAGCTACCAGGAGGACAACATGGCCGTTTTCGACGGCGAAGGGAACGAGGTCCTCGAGGAGGAGCTCGAGCACGGCGACACCGTCTACGACGACCAGGGCAACGAGTTCGTCTTCGTCGAGGACGGCGCGGACGAGGGCGGCGAGGACGAGGGCTTCGAGGACGAGGTCGGCAAGGCCTTCCGCGTCCCGGCCAAGGTCCGTGCCGCCGGCCGCCTGGGCCGGATGAAGGCCCGCGGCGAGGCCAGCTGGGCTCGTGAGCGGACGGCTGCCACCGGCCGCGAGGCTGGCGAGCGGATCGGCCGACGTGCTCAGAGCCTGCGCACCGCTGCCGACATGCAGTACCGGGCGATCCCGGCCGGCGGCCGCGCTGGCATCCGCTACGGCGGCGCAGCCGGAGGTGGCGCAGCCGGGGCGACCTACGTCAACCACAAGGTCGGCAAGTCGATGGGCGACCAGGTGCTCGAGGAGCTGTCCAAGGCGCTGAACGACTCAGACCGCGACCAGGTGTTCGCCAAGGCGTTCGAGCAGTTCGAGGGCATCGCCAAGCGAAACGAGGACCTCGAGGAGCAGGTGGCCTTCCTCATGGAGGAGCGCGACCAGGAGGGCTTCTCCGAGCTCGCCAAGAGCTACGAGCTGCCGGTGGACCCCGATGAGATCGGCGGCCTGATGTACCGCGCAGCCCAGAGCCTGCCCGAGGCCGATGTTGCTGCGCTGGACCGGCTCTTCTCCTCCTACGGCGAGATCTCCAAGGCCGCGATGAGCGAGATCGGCTACAGCGGCACCATGGAGTCCGACGTCCTGGGCCAGGTCTTCGCGATCGCCGGTGAGGCCATCGCCAAGTCCGACTCCGACATGACCCAGGAGCAGGCCGTCACCGCTCTGTTCTCCGCAAACCCCGCCGCGTACGACGAGTACGAGGCCGAGCAGAACCGCCGCTGAGGAGCGCCTGATGAGCTACGAAGAGTCCCTCAAGTCGATCTCGCTCGACGCAGATGCGTCGCTCGGGATCTACACGGGCGTCCCCGGCCAGCCCGGTAGCGCCGTCCCCAACTCCGGCATGATGTACCGCTTCGTGAAGATCACGGGCGCGCACCAGGTCGGCCTCTGCACGGGGGCCACAGACCGCACGGTCGGCATCCTGCAGAACAAGCCCCAGCAACCGGGTGCCGCCGCCACGGTCGGCATCTTCGGGGTGTCCAACGTCGTTGCCGGTGGCGCGATCGCAGCTGGGGACCTCGTGGCCCCGGACGCGACCGGCCGCGCCGTGACCGACGCCGCCAACGGCAAGTTCCAGGCCATCGGCATCGCCGCGGGTGCTGGCGAGCTGGTCCCGGTCCTGCGGGTCCTCTGAGCTAGGAAGGTAGAACAGCATGCCCAGCCCCACGCAGGCCGATCTGCACGTCAACGTCCCGCTGACCAACGTCAGCGTCGCGTACATGCAGTCCGCCGACAGCTACATCGCCGACAAGATCTTCCCCAAGGTCAAGGTCAACAAGCAGTCCGACCTCTACTGGAAGTACTCCAAGAGCGACTGGCGGCGTTCGGACGTCGCCCGCCGCGCACCGAGCACCGAATCACCCGGTGTCGGCTGGTCGCAGACCACGGACCAGTACTTCTGCCACGTGTACGCCGTGCACAAGGACATCGACGACCAGGTGCGAGCCAACGCGGACTCGAACTTCAACCTGGACCGCGACGCCACCGAGTTCGTCACCAACCAGCACCTGCTCAAGCGGGACGTGGACTGGACGAACTCCTACTTCCGCAGCGGCGTCTGGGCCACCGAGAAGACCGGCGTGGCCACGGCCCCGACCGGCACGGACTTCCTGCAGTGGAACCAGGCCAGCTCCGACCCGCTCGGCGACGTGGCCCAGTGGCTGATCGACTTCCGTCAGCTCACCGGCTTCGCCCCGAACGTCTGCGTCATGGGCGCCTACGTGATGAAGGCGCTCAAGCAGCACCCCGACATCATCGACCGGATCAAGTACACCCAGCGGGGCATCGTCACCGAGGACCTCATCGCGACGCTGTTCGACGTCGACGAGCTCTTCGTGACGTACGCGACGCAGGCCACCGGCCCGCAGATCCCCGACGCCGTGCAGCAGGATGCGGCCGCCACCTACGCCTTCATCGGTGACCCGAAGGGCCTGCTGTTTGCCTACGCGCCGGCATCGCCCTCGCTGATGACCCCGTCGGCCGGCTACACCTTCACCTGGAGCGGCTACCTCGGCGGCAACTCCGAGGGCATCCGGGTCAAGAAGTTCCGCGAGGAGCGCATCGCCTCAGACCGGATCGAGGCAGAGCAGACCTACGACATGAAGGTCGTCTGCAACGACATGGGCATGTGGGTGGGCTCGGCGGTTCTCTGATGGTCCTGAAGAGGCCGACGTCGTACTCGGCTGGTAGGAAGATCGTCATGAACGGTCAGACCTACCAGCCGGGTGACGACGTGCCCAGCGCGGTCGTGAAGGGTACCCGGCGGCTTTCGGCGCTGCTGTCGCGCCGGCTGCTGGTGCCCAACCTCGACCCGCACCGCCGTCGCAACCGCAAGACCACCACGGGGCCCACGGACGTGTCCGCGGTCGCGCGGCGCGACATCTGATGGCGGCCACCAGCAGGGGGCCTGCGAAGCGCGGCAAGCGAGTCGCACTGGCGGACCCCTCACCACGCGAGGCGGCCCGCCAGGTCGTCGCCTACGTCTGCGGCGCCAAGCCGCTGGACTACGGCGAGCACACGCTGACCCAGGGCGTAGAGGTGCCTGGGGCGGCGGGATGGACTCGCCTCGAGGCATGGGTCGGCGCCCGGCGCGTCCGGCCGGTCTACGAGGGCGAGGAGTTCATCACCTTCGAGGAGTTCTGCCGGCCCCAGCTGGACGGAACTCCCGTCACCGAGGTCGCCACCACCAAGGAGTGAGCCATGGCCTGGACCTACTCCGGTGACCCGAGCAGCTCCCAGCGCGACGAGCTGCGCTTCCTGGTGCAGGACACCGACCAGGGCTTCCCGCTGCTTCAGGACGAAGAGCTGGACTACCTGATCACCACCTGGCTGGAGCGCTACGACTCCCTGACCTACGTGGCCGCGGTGGCGGCCGCCTCCATCAGCCGCAAGTTCGCCGGCATCGTCTCGGTCTCGGCCGACGGCGTGAGCGTCAACACCGCCGACCTGGCTCAGCGCTACCGCGACCTCGCCGAGGGGCTGCGCGACGAGTACAAGGCGGCTCAGGTCGGCGGGCAGGTCGACATCTCCAACCTCATGGTCGGCCAGAGCCCGGACTACTCCATCAAGCCGCTGCGCTTCGGGGTGGGCCTGATGGACAACCCTGAGGTGGGCCTGCAGGACTTCGGCGGCTGGACCTACGACCCGTTCGTGGCCGCTGAGATGACCGCGGTTGGGGCGGTGCCGTGAGCATCTCCACACTGGCTGCGGCTGCTACCCGGCGCTCGATGGCCTACGCCCAGCAGCTGGCCCAGCCCGCTGCCGAGGGCGCCATGAACTCCCTGGTGGTGATCACCCGGCCGGGCACGGCCACCTTCGATGAGACCTCCAGGGAGTACCAGAACGGCACTGCCAGCCCGATCTACGACGACCCGGACTTCCCCGGCGTCGGGGCCAAGGCCGGGATCACTCTGGCCAGCGGGCCGATCACCATGAACCTGGGCGACGAGCCGCAGTACTACTCCAGCGCCACGATCTCGATCCCGCAGAGCGCGCCGATCAACCCGCGCATCGACGACATCGTGCTGGTCACCGCCAACCAGGACAAGGACATGATCGGGCGCTACTTCCGCGTGGTCGACGTGCCGGTGGGCGGACGGATCAGCGCGAGCATCGACCTGTCCTGCGTGGGCATCGCGCCGAGTCGGCAGTGGGGCACGAAGTGACCCCGGACCAGGCCATGCGGGCCACCAACGCCAAGCTGGACGACGTGCGCGCGGCCGGCACCGGGGTGAGCCTGGACCCGCTGCTGCGCGCGGCCAAGCAGGCCGCTGGTCAGGTCCGCATCGCCGCCTCGCGCGCGGGGCACAGTGTCGGCATCCGGGTGGCCCAGCGTGGCCAGGGCGTGCGCATCACAGTGACCGGGCCGCAGGCAGTGCGCTACCGCAGCATGATCGGCGCGGTGCTCGACCAGCAGATGCCCGGGGTCGGCGCCGACATCCGGGCTCAGATCACCAGGAAGGCCAAGTGAGCACTGCCCCGATCGCGCGCTCGGTGCTGACCACCAAGGTGATCAGCCACCTGGTCATGACGCTGGCGCCGGCGGGCATCCAGGTGGGCCGGGGTATGGCGCCGCCGGAGGGCGGCTGGACCCAGGGACAGCCCGGGGAAGGCACGTTCGTGCCCTACGTGACGCTCAAGACCGGCACGGCCACCACCCCGGCAGGCATGTCCGACCCGGTTGGGCGCAGCCGCAACAGCTGGGAGGTCGGCTACGTGCTCACCTCCACGGGGGCGCTGGAGAGCCAGGCCGATGACGTGGGAGATCAGGTACGCGCGGCGATCACGGCCCTGCAGGGGCCGTTCAGCCTGCGGGGAGTGGACTGGGTGCTGCAGCAGGTGCGGACCCCGCGGCTGGGGGCCACCACCCGCAACGACTCCACGGACCCGCCCTTCTGGGACGTCAGTGATGACGTGTCGCTGCAGCTTTCCCGAGAACGTGGCTCATGAGCATCTACCATCAGATCCGTAGTCCAAGAGAGCCCACGAAAGGCACACCATGTCCACGCTGATCCCCAACGAGAACTGCTGGATCGGGTTCTCCGAGACCATGCCCGCCGACGACGTCACGCT
>Ga0308173_10000063_pt1 | contig 35591 bp, 31 predicted proteins | sample PhyPR1_FD_203716 | JGI IMG/M metagenome (GOLD analysis project Ga0308173, IMG submission 203716) | Soil microbial communities from UC Gill Tract Community Farm, Albany, California, United States - DLSLS.P.R1 | ecosystem: Environmental > Terrestrial > Soil > Agricultural land | place: USA... | reverse complement strand
TCGGCGCTGCACAATGTCGAGCTTCCTTTGATCTACGCTGGGATCTCGTCGCATGAAAGGCTGGAGCGGGCACGCCGTGCGCTGGCTTCCGTCGATCTGGAGCAGCGCATGCATCACAAGCCGAATGAACTTTCGGGCGGCCAGCGGCAACGCGTCGCCATTGCGAGAGCGCTGGTGAATCGTCCGTCAATTCTCCTGGCCGATGAGCCAACCGGCGCTTTGGATACGAAAACCGGGAACGAGATCATGATGCTGTTTGAGCGTCTGCACGAGGAGGGCAATACCATCGTGCTGGTTACCCACGAACTGGATATCGCTTCGCAGGCGCATAGAATCATCCACATACGGGACGGCAAAGTGGATCAGGATGAATTGACTTCGCGCTCGCAAACCAGACAAATCCCCTGATTGTCCAATATTTATAGGACAAATCCCGTCGAAACAATTAGCGGCGATTCAGTCGATAAGATGTTATCTCGTGAAGAATGGCTGGCAGTTGAACGATAAGCACTACAGGACCTGTTTTTCAGGCGTGGTTCGTTTATTGATACCATGCCAGAATTCCGCTGTACTTGCGTAATGCCATCGACTCTCCCCAATACCGGTCTGCAAGCGGGCGAAAAGCCCAGTGAGAATCCGCGGAGTAACGGGCATCTCCGCATACTCATGGCGGAAGACAATGCGATCAATCAGCGGGTGGGCAAACTGATCCTCCAGCGCGCCGGATATACCATCGACTTAGTGGCGGACGGCAACGAGGCGCTGGAAGCGCACCGGGCAAATCCATACGATGTGATTTTGATGGACTGCCAAATGCCGACCATGGACGGCTTTGAAGCAAGTCGCCAGATCCGCCAACTGGAGCAGCGGCAGCCTGTGATCATCGCGGTTACTGCCAATGCCTTAGTCGGCGAGCGCGAACGCTGCCTGAATGCCGGAATGGACGACTATCTCTCGAAGCCGTTCCAGGCAGAACAACTGGTGGCGGTCGTCCGCAAATGGGTGGATGCGCGTGTGAGAGAATAGGCGCTACCAGATTACCCGAGTCCTCTCGCTCTTTCGCCCAACCGCTCGTCAATAATCCGAGTCGCGAATGAAGACCCAATGAGAGCCCACAAATCCGCCATTTCTGGTATTCTGAAGCCTTAAGCGTTCCCTGCGAGAGCATCTTGCCGGCCTCCAAATAATTGATCCGATAGTCAATGTCATGGAGTCCCACTCGAATTAAGTGCTGGTGTGCAGGCTCCCGCATCTCACGATGCGATTGGAGAAGCCTAAAGGTGCTCGGAGGATTCCCCCCTGCTCTCTTAGGGGTCAATGACGGAGGCTAGGCCAGAGGCTCTCGCAGGGAACGTTTCTCTCCTTCGCTTCCGGAATTGATGAACATCCTCTTTATTGGCGATATTTTCGCCTCGGGCGGCCGCGCTGTCGTCGCGGAGAATTTGAACCGGCTCATCACCGGACACAAGATCGACCTGGCCATTGCAAATGCGGAAAACAGCGCAGGCGGTTTTGGCATCACACCGCTGATTGCGGAAGAACTGCTGGCGATGGGACTGGACGTGCTAACGGGCGGCAATCACAGTTTCGACAAGCGCGAAATTCATGACTATTACGAGCACCAGGCGCGCCTGCTGCGGCCTGCGAATTATCCGGCAGGGTTGCCCGGAACAGGCATTTACACTGGAACCGCACGAAACGGCGCGCGTTACGCGGTGATCAACCTGCAGGGGCGCGCGCATATGGCGAACATAGATTGCCCTTTCCGCAAGGCGGACGAATTGCTTGCCTCGCTGGACGCAACGATCAAAATTCGATTTGTAGATTTTCACGCGGAACTGACCAGCGAGAAAGTGGCAATGGGATGGTATTTGGACGGGCGGGCAACGGCCATGATCGGCACCCACACGCACGTTCCGACGGCAGACGCGCGAGTGCTGCCGGGGGGCACGGCGTACCAGACAGATGCCGGAATGACGGGCCCCTACGAATCTGTGATTGGCGTTGATAAGGATACGATTGTTCGCCGTTTTCTAACGGGATTGGCCGGCCGTATGGAGGCCGCGCGGCATGGCGTCGAACTGCACGGCGCCGTCGTTCACGCGGATGAATCGACCGGTAAGGCGACGGGAATTGAGCGCTTGTCGTTCGCAAGATAGTACGCGGGTCATACAACGTTCTAAGGAAAAGGCTCGCCTCGCCCGCGTCGCGCGGACTTGGAAAGCATTGATTTTAATCTGGAGCCACCCGCCGGGATCGAACCGGCGACCTGCTGATTACGAATCAGCCGCTCTACCAACTGAGCTAGGGTGGCCCTGAACTTTCTCAGTTTAACGTACGTTCCCACTCCGGATGCTTATCTGCGCGGCCCGCTATTGTAAAGCTGTATGTTGTCCTCGATTTCGCCCGACGGAAATGGGCTCGTCCATCTGCCCTGAAGATCTGTGCCGGAACTGCCCGAAGTTGAAACCGTCGTTCGCTCCGTTGCTCCGCACGCGCTCGGGCGAACCATTCTGGATGTTGAGCTGTTTTCTATTCGAGTTACTCGTGGAGGTCTGAGAAAGACGGCGGCCGCGCTTCGCGGGTTGGTAATAAGGGATATTCGCCGGCGCGGAAAGCAGATCTTCTTCGATCTTGATAGGGGCGTTCTTTACATTCACTTGGGGATGACAGGCAAGCTTCTCTGGGATGGTTTGCCGGGTAAACACACGCGGGCCGCCTTTCACTTGGATACCGGAACCCTGCTCTATGATGACGTTCGCCAATTTGGCCGCGTAGAGTTCTTTCCGGAGATGCCCGATTCCTTGGAACGGGTCGGCCCCGATGCGCTGCAGGTGGGCTTTGAAGAGTTTTACGCGCGCTTGAAGAAGCACAGCGGGCTGATTAAGCCGCTTCTGCTCAACCAGACATTCATTTGCGGAATTGGGAACATCTACGCTGATGAAGCGCTTTTTGCCGCGCGCATTCACCCGCGAGCTTCGGTTCGGCGTATCTCGGAAAAGCGAGCAAAAGAGTTGCACGACAGTATTCTCGCGATCCTTCACGCAGCTATTGAGCATCGCGGCTCTTCCATCTCCGACTACGTCGATACAGCCGGGCAGCGCGGTGGCTTCCAAGTTTTACATTGCGTATACGGGCGCGCGGGTGAATCCTGCACGCGATGTGGCGCCTTGATTCGCCGAATCGTGCTGGGCCAGCGATCTACTCATTACTGCCCGCGCTGCCAGCGTCCATGAGACACAGGCTGGTCCGGTTCCCCACCGGCGGTTGCATGTTTAATTGCGTCTGCGACTTCAGCCACGCTCTTCATTGTCTTCACATCGTGTACCCGAACGATATGGGCTCCGTTCAGGATGCCTGCTGCGACCGCCGCAGCCGTTGCAAATTCGGTAAGCCCTTCCTCTTCTTTCCGCAGGAACGATTTTCTCGATGGACCAACGACAATCGGAATATCGAAAGGACGGAATGCATTCAGGTTCGCCAAAATCTCAGAGTTCTGCTCGCGGCGCTTTCCAAAGCCCAAGCCCGGATCAATTGCCAGTTGATGTTTCTGCACTCCGGACTGGCGGGCCCTGTGTACGGCCGCCTCTAGATCGATAGCGATTGACCGCATCAGGTCTTTTAATGGCGGCAGCTTCGCCCAGGTCTCGGGAGTGCCGCGCATGTGGTTTATGATCAGGCCCGCATCATACTTTGCGACCACTTTCGGAAGCTGCAGATCCAGCAGAATTCCAGTCGGGTCGTTGATGATTTCAGCCCCGTGCTCGAGCGCCTTCTCGGCGACTCCGGATTTGTAAGTATCGACCGAGATCGGAATTGCCAAGTTCCCTCGCAACCGCTTTAGGACCGGAATCAGACGCCGCAGTTCCTCGGCTTCCGGAATACGCTGCGATCCGGGGCGCGTGGATTCGGCTCCGATGTCAAGTATGTCCGCTCCCTGTTCTTCGATTTCCACGGCGCGTGCAAATGCGCGGTCGGGATCCGAATATTTACCCCCATCTGAGAACGAATCCGGCGTAACGTTCAGGACACCCATCAAGAGTGTCCGCTCTCCAAGCATGAGATCCCGTTGCTTCAACTTCCACTGATAATGTTTTTGCATTCCCTAGACTATGAGTGTGGCAGAATCCGGCATTGCACTATTCTCAGTTCCAAAGGAAATTTGCCGGGATTTTGAACATGCTTCCCGCCTCGAATGGCTAGATACCAATCACACCGGCAGCTTCTCAATGGGAACGGTCGCCGGCGTAAACACCAGGCGTTATCACGGCCTGCTAATCGGCTCATCGTGCCCGCCGGCTGATCGCGTTTCGATTCTGCCGCGGCTGGAAGAATCGGTTCATTGGAATAGCGAAAACTTCGAGTTAGCTACCGTGCAGTATCCCGGCGCAGTGCATCCGCGTGGATTTGAACTCTTGGACGGGTTCGCCATCGATCCATTCCCGAGGTGGCGATACCGGCTCGGCAGCAACGTAATTGAGAAGAGCGTTTGCATGCTGGAGGGGAAGCAATCCGTCCTGATCCGTTACGAAGCGCTTGAAAGATGTCAGATGCGCGTCCGGCCGTGTCTCGCATTTCGTGATTACCATGGGTTGACTCATCGCAACAGCAGCATCCAACGGAACACCGATACATCACCGGGCCGCATCGCGATTCAGCTCTATCCCGGTATGCCGGTGTGCACTATCTTTCACTCGGGACGATCTTGGGAGGCGGAGGGCATCTGGTTTCTTGAGCATGAATATTTGCGTGAACTCGACCGCGGACTGGATTTTACCGAAGATCTCTTTTCTCCTGGATCGATCACGTTTGATCTGCTGCCCGCCCAGGCCGCGTGGCTGCTTACTACCATAGACTGCGCACCCTTCGAACCGGGCATCCGCGATACCGAGTTTGATTTGCTTTTCGCAAAAGAAACGGAACACCGCCGCTTGACGGCTCACACGCCGGCTGGGCGTATCCTCGAAAGAGCCCTCGATCAGTTCCGGATTACACGCCACGACGGAGCCGTATCGCTTATTGCCGGTTACCCCTGGTTTACCGATTGGAGCCGTGATAGCCTGATCAGCCTTCCGGCGCTTTCCATCGGAAAAGCTTCGAACGATGAGCCCCGCGCAATTCTGGAGAACCTTCTCAAGTGCAGGAGGCGCGGGCTCTTGCCCAATCGGTTTTCCGATCGACAGTCACAGCCAGAATATAACAGCGTGGACGCGAGTCTCTGGGCTTTTATTGCCGGGCGCGATCTGGTTTACAGAACCAACGATATTGCGTTCGTGCGCAACGTTCTCTACCCTGCCGCGCGGGACATTATCGAGTGGTATCGGCGGGGCACTGATTACGAGATTCGTGTTGACGCAGCAGACCATCTGCTCTCAGCGGGAACGCCGGAAACCCAGCTCACCTGGATGGACGCTAAAGTGGGCGGCCAGGTGATTACTTCGCGTCATGGAAAACCGGTGGAAATCAATGCTCTTTGGTACAACGCGCTGCGCACGGCCGCCGCGTGGGCCGGTACACTTCAGCTCACGCGCGAGCAGCATAGCTATGAAGCGGAAGCCGACGCAATGCGGACTTCATTCGAAACAAAGTTCTGGAACCCGGATCGACGATGCCTGTATGATGTGGTCACGGACGGAACGCCCGACTCCAGCATCCGGCCGAATCAACTCTTTGCGCTCTCATTGCCATTTCCGCTGGTAAGCCGTGGGCGCGCGCAATCCATCGTCAATATCGTCCGCGAAAAGCTGCTCACTCCGGTCGGTGTGCGAACCCTGGACCCGGATGATAACGCCTACCATCCACGCTTCCAAGGCTCGGCGATGGAGCGCGATTCCGCTTATCATCAGGGGACGGTGTGGCCTTGGCTGATGGGACCCTTTATCGCCGCTTATTTATTTGCATACGGAGAGTCAGACGAAGTGCGCTCATTTTGCCGGGCGTTAGCGGCTAAAATGTCGGGCCAACTGACAGCCTGCTGCCTGGGTTCGCTCAGCGAAGTTTACGACGCAGATACGCCGCGAAATCCAGGAGGCTGTCCGGCTCAGCTTTGGAGTGTTGCGCAACTCACAATAACGTTAGAGCGGCTCGGAATCTAACTTCCCCCAACGTGCTCGGCCGCATGCCTCTGCTTCGGGAATTTGCGCCGGGCCCATGCCAGTTGATCTTCGACCGCCTCGGCAAGCTGAGGATGACTTCCGTGAAGGAGGCGTAAATAGGAATTTGCAGTCTCTTCAGAACACTCCGTCAGCGGACCGCCCCAGGTGACGCGCGCGCCGCTCACAAACGACCGGAACATGTCCTTGGCCATCTCATCGAGTAATCCGTACAGTTGATTTCCAGTGATCCCACTTGCGCGAAGCGCCTGTTGCGCATCGAAAAAGAGGGGTACCGGCAGAGCCGTGGCAAGTAGGGCTGCTGCAAAATAGAGCGGCTTTGTTCCAGGGCGGATCTCGAAGGTTCTGGCATTGTTTCGTTCCATGAAGCGCCGCGTCTGCCGCACGGCTGATAACTGACCCTCGACTACGAACCACTTATCACCGGAAGTTGGAACGGATACCACTGTGGCCACGGTTGCTCCGCGCTCAACGAGTGGGTGCAAGACGTCGCTGCTCAGCCAGCTTTCGCACAGCACAAACGACATATCCTTGAAAACGAGTTCAGCGCTGCAGAGGTCTCCAATTAAGCGTGGAACAGCGGAATCCGGCACACGTAAGAGAACCAGGCGGGCAACCTGCAACTCCTCGTATGTAGCGACCGCGTATCCCGCCTTCAGGAAATTCGACAACCGGCGAGCCACACGAATGGCGACTGATTTAACGGGCCCGAGTTCCGCGCCAACCGACGGCAAACGAAGAATGGCGGAAGAGGTGGAATTACCCTCCACCACCAAGCCGAGTGGCAACCGCTTCTTCATAGATCCCGCTCGCTTTCAGCGCTTTCATCCGGTCGCGATATTGCGCTGCTTTTTCAAATTCGAAAAGCTTTGCTGCTTCGCGCATCCTCACTTCGAGTTCCGCAATACGGGCCTCGCGCTGCTCGGCGCTCAGTTCGGCTTCGGAGTCTGTTTCGGCTTCGAGCGGAACCGTAACGTAATCGCCCTCAGCTACCGCAACGAGACTCATATCGATAGGCTTGATGATGGTTTGCGGCGTGATGTCGTTTGCTTCGTTGTAGGCCTGCTGGATGAGACGCCTCCGCTCGGTTTCGTCGATTGCACGCCGCATGCTCGCCGTAATGACATCGGCGTAAAGAATTGCGCGTCCATTAACGTTTCGCGCTGCCCGGCCGATGGTTTGAATCAGAGAACCGCTTGATCGCAGAAACCCCTCTTTGTCTGCATCCAGAATCGCCACCAGAGATACTTCGGGCAGATCCAGTCCCTCACGCAGCAAATTGACTCCAATTAAGACATCATACGCGCCGCGCCGCAACTCACGCAAAATTTTTATTCGGTCAAGCGTACTCACTTCGGAATGTAAATAAGCGCATTTAACTCCGACTTCGGCATAGTACTCGGCCAAGTCTTCCGACATCCGCTTGGTAAGCGTGGTGACCAGAACACGTTCATTTCGTTCTGCTCGCAAGCGAATCTCATTCAGGAGATTATCGACTTGGCCCTTTATGGGCCGAACTTCAAGTTCTGGATCGACCAGGCCCGTCGGTCGAATGATTTGCTCTACTACAACGCCGGCTGATTTGGTTAATTCGTAAGGTCCTGGTGTCGCTGACACGTAAACAATTTGGTTCACGCGATTTTCGAACTCTTCAAAAGTTAAGGGCCGGTTATCGCGCGCGCTCGGAAGCCGGAATCCGTACTGAACCAGAATGTCTTTCCGCGACCGGTCTCCGTGATACATGCCCTGCAGTTGCGGGATGGTCTGATGGCTCTCGTCGATAAACAGCAGTGCGTCATTGGGAAGATAATCCAGCAGGGTCGGAGGAGCCTCCCCAGGCAGCCGGCCCGAAAAATGCCGTGAGTAGTTTTCGATGCCATGGCAATAGCCGATCTGCTTGATCATTTCCAGATCGAACATAGTCCGCTGGTACACTCGCTGAGCTTCAATCAGTTTGCCCTGTGATTCCAACTCCTTGTGCCACCACTGCAGCTCGTTTTCAATGCTCTGCATGGCCTGCTGGCGGGTTGGCGCGTCCATCACGTAGTGCGTCTTCGGATATATCGGGAGCCGGAGATAGGTTTGCTTCACCTGTCCGAGCAGCGGATCAATCTGGCTGAGCGATTCAATCTCATCGCCCCATAACTCGATGCGGTATGCGTTGTCATCGTAGGTCGGATAGAGTTCGATCACATCGCCGCGAACACGGAACGTGCCGCGCCGGAAATCGATATCATTCCGTTCGTAAAGGATTTCTACCAGCTTTTGCGTTAATTCCTTGCGGCTGATGTGCTGGCCCTTTTCGAGCATCAGCAGCATGCCGTAATACGCCTCAGGAGAGCCGAGGCCGTAGATGCAGCTCACGCTGGCCACAATCACGCAATCGCGCCGCTCGAAAAGCGAACGCGTTGCCGAAAGCCGCAGCTTGTCCAGTTCGTCATTGATCGTGGCTTCCTTCTCAATGTAGATATCGCCCGATGGAATGTAGGCTTCCGGCTGGTAGTAATCGTAGTAGCTAACGAAGTACTCCACAGCATTATTCGGGAAGAAGGACTTGAACTCGTGATAAAGCTGAGCTGCCAGCGTTTTGTTGTGAGCCAGAACCAACGCGGGGCGGCCAAACGCCTCGATGATTTTGGCCATCGTGAACGTTTTGCCTGAACCCGTTACGCCCAGCAGGACCTGATGCTTTTCGGCGTCGAAGACGCCACGGGTGAGCTGCTCGATGGCGCTGGCCTGATCGCCGCGGGGCTGGTAATCGATGCCTAAGTGGAACGGCACGAATTTCAGTATAGAAGGTGGTACAGAAAACGGGAGCTGCTAGGATTCGGCAGCTGAGCCTTCAAAGACCGGCATGGAGTCAATCCTCTCGTGCTCTGCATTAAACTCACAGCCGATTAGCGCAATGCAGGCTATCAAATAAAGCCAGATGAGTAACACGATTACCGTTCCGATGCTTCCGTAAAAGATGTTGTAATTCGCGATCCGGTTTCTGACGTACCAGGCGAACCCGGCAGTGCTGACCAGCCATAGAACGGTTGATAGAAATGCGCCCGGCCAGACCCGCATGAAACGCGACCTGGTCCCGTGTCTCAACTGCCTCGGTTCAGGGCGATGATTCGGGCCGAAGTAATACAGCAGCCCCGTTACAAATGTCGTTGTGCAGAACGCCACAACATAGCGGCCCACCCTCCAGGCCAGTTCGACAGGCGCGCTGACATCGGAGACGCCGATCCACTGAATGAATGCGGTTTCAATGCGGTTCCCGAAAATAATCAGCGAAGATGCTCCAACCGCGGGAAAGGCGGCAATCAGGACCAGAAAGATGGCCATTGCCCGCTGCTTCAGAAAAGGCCGCCCGGACGGGATGCGATAAGCAGCCTGAAAACCTTCCATTAAGCTGATCATTGCGCCCGAACCGGCCCACAGCGACAGCAAGACTGCGATGACCGGAAGGGTAATCGGCCTTGTCCCACGTTCCAGCAGCCTGGATAACACCAGGTCACCCGCCCCAGGAGGCACAACCTGCCGTAAAAACGTGGCAATAACCCGTACCACCGAGCGTGCATTCGCCTGGACAAGAATTGAGGTGAGCGTGGTCAGGATAGGAAACAAAGAGAGCATGAAGGAATAAGCCGCGCCCTTCGCCACGCTGAAACAGTTGTCTTCGTATGCGGCCACGCAGGAACGCTTCAACAGCCACCATGAGCGTGCCAGGAACCCGGGCTGAAGGATATATGCCTCCGCGTGAGGGGACGTTGATTCGCTGAAGATATGGAGGCTTTCTGCCATTTTAAAAGTAACGTCCTGCTTTGCTATTCTGACACTTTCAACCCGTTGACCTGCCCTTTTGCGCTATCGCCCTGCGACGTTGAAATCAGACCAACCTTCAGATGCAAGTATTCGAACTGACACGGAGACTCATCGATATCGAATCGGTCACGCCGAATGAGGGTGAGATTGGGGATTTCCTGTGGCAGCAATTGCATAATCTGGCGCTCCGGTTTGACGGTAACGCCGAGCGCATGCCGGTTGAGATGGCGCGGGATAACATCTTTGTCCGTTTCGGCGACCCCGTCGTGGTCCTTTCAACCCATATGGACACCGTTCCGCCTTTCATCGCATCGAGCGAAGATGAGCAACTTATCTGGGGCCGCGGGGCCTGCGACACAAAAGGCATTATCGCGGCTATGATTACGGCCGCGGAGCAGCTCCTCCAGGCAGGGCGGCGCAATTTTGGATTGTTGTTCGTGGTGGGAGAAGAGCGCAACAGTGCGGGGGCTCTGATTGCTGCGCGCAATCCGCGCGGAAGCAAATTTCTGATCAACGGGGAACCAACCGAAAACAAACTTGCACTCGGGTCGAAGGGTGCGCTTCGCTTCGAAATTCAGGCTCAGGGACGAATGGCTCATTCCGCTTACCCCGAACTGGGTGACTCCGCGATTGAGAAACTTCTGAATGTCCTCCAGCGTATCCGCAAGATCGAACTGCCGGCAGATGAAGTGCTCGGCTCCAGTACGCTCAATATAGGAACAATTAGTGGAGGGCGCGCGCCTAACGTGATTGCGGATGAGGCCCGGGCGGAGATTTTCATTCGCATCGTCGGCGACGCGAACGATCTACGAAGCGCAGTTGCCCGGGCTACCGGAAGAGAGGCGGATGCTCGGGAAATCCTGTTTATTCCGCCTGTGCATCTTGGCTCGCTGGACGGATTCGCCACCACTGTTGTCGCGTTCACTACGGATATCCCGGCGTTCGGTGGCGCTTGGGGAGAGCCGTTTCTGATTGGCCCGGGAAGTATCCACGTTGCACATACCAATGAAGAGCGGATCGCGAAAACACAAATTACCGAGGCGGTTGGCCTCTACCAACAACTTATTTTGCGGCTCTCGAATTGAGCCGCTACGCATATATGAGAACCATTGAAGTAGGCATCCTTGGCGGAACCGGCATGGTTGGCCAGCATTTCATACGCTTCCTTCAGGGCCATCCCTGGTTCAAGCTAACCTGGCTGGGAGCCAGCGATCGCTCGGCGGGCAAGAAGCTGAAAGAGGCTGCGGGATGGCGGCTGGAGGGGGAAATGCCGCCCGACGCCGCCGAAATGGTGGTGTCCGATTCAAAGCCCGGCCATGCGCCCCGCCTTGTCTTTTCGGCAATGGACGCCTCGGTTGCCACCGAGATTGAACGCGAGTTCGCCGGCGCAGGCCACATCGTTGTGTCTAACTCGCGCAACCATCGCATGGAGCCGGATGTTCCTTTGATTGTTCCGGAGGTCAATCCCGGCCATCTCTCGCTGCTTGCTTTCCAACAGCAGAACCGGAGATGGCCCGGCATGATCGTGACGAATCCGAACTGCTCGACGGTGGTCTTGAGCATGGCGCTCGCGCCTTTGACGCAGTTTGGAATTGAGCGCGTGATCGCGGCCACGATGCAGGCCATTTCCGGAGCCGGTTATCCGGGCGTGCCTTCGATGGACATCGTGGGAAACGTAATCCCGTACATCGGCTCCGAAGAGGAAAAGATGCAGCAGGAAACGCAGAAGATCCTTGGGACGATCGAGAACGGGATGACTGCGCCCCTAAAAGCGCGGGTGAGCGCGCATTGCCATCGTGTTGCGGTTGTGGATGGACACACCGTCGCAGCCTCGGTTGAGCTCTCTTCCGGGCCGAAGATTGAGGATATACAGAGCGCGATGGAAAACTTCTGCGGCATACCGCAACAGAGAGGCCTTCCGAGCGCGCCTCTGAAGCCGATCATCTGTATGCGAGAACAGGATCGCCCGCAGCCCCGGCGAGATGCCGGGCGCGAAAACGGAATGGCGGTGTTCGTCGGACGGATTCGCGAATGCCCGGTTCTAAACGTCAAATTCGTAGCCTGCGGCCACAACACCATTCGCGGTGCGGCCGGAGCTGCTGTACTGAACGCGGAGCTTATGGTTTCTGAAGGTCTGCTTGACTCATGAAGGACATTCTGCCGCGAACAGCTCCACCACGGAACCGCGCGCGTAAGCAAGCGGCCGATGCCGCATGATCGTTATGAAATTCGGCGGCACTTCCGTCGAATCGCAGCAGGCCGTGGCTCGCGTCACGGGCATTGTCCAGAAGCATCGTGCAAGGCGTCCCATTGTCGTTGTCTCCGCAATGGGCAAGACAACGAATAAGCTGTTGCAGGCCGCTTCCGAAGCCGCTTCCGGACGCCGCGATCAGGCCCTTACGCTGGTAGACGAACTCCGCGGCCACCATCTCACGCACGGCCTCGCATTAGCTGGTTCCGCTTCCGCCGAACTGGACCGCTACATCCGGGCGCATTTCGAGTGGCTCGATGAGCTGGTGAAAGGATTGTCTGTTGTCGGGGAACTCTCGCCGCGATCGATGGACGCGATTGCCAGTGTGGGTGAACGCCTCTCCAGCCTGATAGTCAGCTTCGCCTTTCGCTCGGCTGGAATGCCGGTCCAGCACGTGGATTCCCGCCGAGTCATTCTGACGGATGACCGGTTTACACAAGCTGCCCCCTTCCTTGAAGAATCGTTCGAACTGTTGCGCGAGATCGTCCTCCCTGCCGCCAACTCTTCTGTGGTGGTCATGGGCGGTTTTATCGGCTCAACCAGGGATGGTCATACGACAACCCTGGGGCGCGGCGGCTCCGACTATTCCGCATCCATTGTCGGCGCAGGGATAGGCGCGGAAGAGATTCAGATCTGGACCGATGTTGACGGTATGCTTACGGCTGATCCGCGGATCATTCCGGGGGGCTATCGTGTCAAAAGCATTTCGTTCGCGGAAGCGGCGGAGATGGCCTATTTCGGAGCGAAAGTCCTGCATCCGGCGACAGTTATGCCCGCTGTGGAAAAGAACATCCCGGTGCTGATTCTGAACTCCAGGCGGCCCGATGTGGACGGGACCAGGATTACATCTGAGGCCATACCGTGCCGCAATCCGGTCAAATCCATTTCCTGCAAGAGCAACATCACGATTCTTAACGTCCGTTCGACACGCATGCTGATGGCGCATGGATTTCTCCGGCGTATATTCGAGGTATTTGATCGTTACGCGACCAGCGTTGATATGGTCTCTACTTCGGAGGTGAGCGTGTCGCTTACCGTCGATAACCCGGAGAATCTGCCGGAAATTTGCGATAACCTCCGGCAATTTGCGGAAGTAAGCGTCGAAAACGGACAGGCCATCGTCTGTCTGGTCGGCGAAAATATTCGCCACACTCCGGGAATTGCGGGCCGGGCCTTCCAGGTATTGCGCGATAAGAACATCCGGATGATTTCGCAGGGCGCATCTCTCCTCAACCTGGGTTTCGTTATAGCGGAGCGCGATTTGCGCGATGCGGTTACCGCGCTGCACGCCGAGTTTTTTTCGGAGCTTGACCCAGCCGTTTTCGATTGAGTCTCATGCCGGCACGGAACAGACTTGCGTTGATAGGCTTCGGTAAGATGGGCCGCTCAATTGAGCAGCTTGCGCCCGACTATGGCTTTGAGGTGGTTCTAACTCTCGGTAGTGAAAGTAACCCCGATGCATCTGCAATTACCGCGGAAAGTTTTCATGGAGTAGATGTTGCCATCGAATTCACGACGCCCAAAGCTGCACCCACGAATCTCGTACGCCTGGCGGAACTGAAGATCCCAGTTATCACGGGGACCACCGGATGGCTGGAGCGGCTTCCGGACATTGCGGCCGTAGTTGAAAAGTCAGGCACGGCTTTGGTCTGGAGCGCCAATTTCTCGGTCGGGGTAGCCGTTTTCCGCAAACTTGCAGCGCGCGCCGCGGAACTGCTGCGCGATCAGGAAGAGTATGGCGCATGGGCATGGGAGATCCACCATGACGCCAAAAAGGACGCGCCGTCCGGAACGCTGCTTTCTCTGCTGCGTACCATGGAAGAAAGCGGCTATACGAGGCCTATCGATGTAAGCTCAAATCGGGCCGGGAAGCACCCCGGAACGCATGAGATCGGGTTCGATTCCGCGGCCGATACCATCACGTTGAGGCACGTTGCGCGGAGCCGTGAAGGGTTTGCCCGTGGCGCGCTGAAGGCCGCAAGTTGGATTCCCGGACGTAAAGGCGTTTTCACGTTCGACGACGTCTTGTTCGGTTTAAAAGGATGAGTCCGCTCTTTATCAGCGAGGTGAAGATTCAAACGTGACGGGAGGAATTATGTTTGCAGGCTGCGGGACCGCATTGGTCACTCCATTCCGGAAAGATCTGTCACTGGATGAAAGCACGCTACGCGCTCTGGTTAGACGCCAGATCGAGGCGGGAATCGATTTTCTATGCCCGTGCGGCACAACGGGCGAGAGCCCTACGCTGACGCATGCGGAACATCTGCGTGTTGTCGAGATCGCAGTGGAGGAGGCGCGCGGCCGGGTTCCGGTGCTCGCTGGCGCCGGCGGTTACAACACCCAGGAAGTAATCAACTTGGTTTCTGAGCTGCAGAAACTGGGCGTCGCCGGCATCTTGTCAGTCACGCCGTATTACAACAAACCCACGCAAGAAGGTCTGTACCAGCATTACAAAGCGATTGCCGGGTCTACCGGGCTGCCCATTATTGTGTACAGCGTGCAGCCCCGCACGGCGGTGAATGTCGAACCCGCAACTGTGGTCCGGCTTGCCCAGATTCCGAACATCGTTGGCATTAAGGAGGCGTCCGGAAGTATCTCCCAAATGGCTGGCATTCTGGCCCGGGTGCCCGAATCCTTCATCGTTCTCTCAGGCGATGATGCGATCGCGCTTCCCCTCATTGCAATGGGAGGGCGCGGCGTGATTTCCGTAATCGCGAACCAGATTCCATCGGACTTCCGGCAGTTGACAAAAGCCGCTCTGGATGGCGATTTCGCAACCGCCCGCCGGCTTCAGCGCAAGTATCAGGCCCTGATGGAAATCAATTTTGTTGAGACCAGCCCGGGACCAGTGAAGTTCGCCATGGCGCGGATGGGGTTGCTTGAGCCGGTGTGGCGCTTACCTCTAGTCGCTCCGCAGGAAGCTTCGCAGCAGAAGATTGATGCAGTACTGGAGTCCATCGGCCTGCTCTCAGGAGTTCACAGTTGAGTTCCTTGACCGATGTCCAGAATCTGCGGCAAAGTATCGAGGACCTTTTCGACCGGAACCCATCCAGCTATTCCGATGAAGAGAAGAGGCTTTTCACCGATTTTCGCGATCTGTTGAATCACGGATCGATTCGGTCCGCGGAACCGGATCCATCTCAGCCCAGCGGCTGGCGGGTAAATACCTGGGTGAAGAAGGGAATCCTGCTGGGCTTCCGGATGGGAGTGATCGTGGAGCTAACAAGCGCGGCGGGCGAAGCGCAGTTTTTCGATAAATCTACTTATCCGCTTAAGCAATTCACGCTGGATAGCGGAGTGCGCATTGTGCCGGGCGGTTCCAGCGTTCGCGACGGCTGTTACGTCGGCCGCGGCGTCACCTGTATGCCGCCGATGTACATCAATGCCGGAGCATACGTTGATGACGGAACCATGGTGGATTCGCACGCGCTTGTCGGAAGCTGCGCCCAGATTGGCCGTAACTGCCACATCTCTGCCGCATCGCAGATTGGCGGTGTCCTGGAACCCGTCGGCGCGCTCCCTGTGATCATTGAAGACGAAGTGCTTGTCGGCGGAAACTGCGGCGTCTATGAAGGCACAATTGTGAAGCGCCGGGCCGTGCTCGGTAGCGGCACTATCCTGAACCGGTCCACGCCCGTATACGATCTGATTCGCAATACGGTCCATCGCGCGGGGCCCGGAACGCCGCTGGTGATTCCCGAAGACGCCGTTATCGTCCCGGGTTCGCGAAAGATTACCTCCGGCCCGGGAGCCGAATGGGGCATTTCACTCTACACGCCTGTTATCGTCAAATACCGTGATAGTACGACTGAAACGAAGATTCAGTTAGAGGATCTGCTTCGCTGAGTGCGGTCCTTCTGGACGCCTAGTCATGAAACTATTCCTGCTTGCGATGCTTGTGGTCGCGTCCGGCTCCGCGCAAACAGCCGAGTTCATTTCCGATCACATGCCGACGGCTTCCTGCCATGCGTCGACTGTGGTTGAACTGGCGAACGGTGACCTGCTCGCTTCGTGGTTTGGCGGTACTCGCGAAGGCGCGCCCGATGTCGCCATCTGGCAATCCCGGCGGACCGCTTCCGGCTGGTCGACGCCGTATGCAGTGATACGAGAGCCCGACATCGCCACCTACAACCCGGTCCTGTTCCATTCCTCCGAAGATCTGTTGTGGCTTTATTACAAGTTTGGACCGCACCCGTCATCCTGGTCAGCGGGCCGCACCTTCAGCCGCGATGAGGGGCGCACCTGGGCTCCAGTGGAGCATCTTCCCGCCGGTCTCTATGGACCCATCCGCGCCAAGCCGCTTGTGTTAAAGGACGGGACCATTCTCAGCGGCAGTTCGGTTGAGAGCTACGAATCATGGGCGTGCTGGATTGAGCGCAGCACGGATCACGGGATGAAGTGGCAGCGGATCGGCCCCATTGCCGCACCACGTAATCTCGCGATCTCGCAGCCTAAAACCGGTGAGCCATACGGCATCATCCAGCCGTCGCTGGTGGATTTGGGCGGCAAGCATATCCGGCTGTACGCGCGCTCTACGCAATCAATAGGACGAATTGTCCAGGCTGATTCGCATGATAATGGCCTCACCTGGTCGGAGGTCAAACTCACGGCGCTGCCGAACCCGAACTCAGGGGTCGATGTGGTGCGCTTGCAGGACGGCCGCCTGGTGTTGGTCTACAATCGCACCACCAAGGGGCGCACGCCGCTCAACCTGGCCGTCAGCCGCGATGGCGAGCATTGGAAGGATTTCTACGACCTCGAGACCGAGCCGGGAGAGTATTCGTATCCGGCCCTGATCCAGGCGCGCAATGGCGACCTGCTTATGACCTATACCTGGCGTCGCAAGAAGATTCGTTTTGTTCGCTATCCTCTGGGGAAAATTCTGCAGTAAGGCGCCGTGCGCGTCAATCGCGGGAACGTGGTCCTGGGGTGGGTCAATATAGGTTGCGTCGATTCACACGCGGCTGCTTCCCGCGTGTCCTGAAGGGAATGGCATCCGCATGCGACAGCAATGGGCCGGCGGCAAATGATAAGTTGGACTGAAGTGATGGGCAACGCCAATGAGACAGGAATCCAAACAAAAGGCCGCAGCCGAGATGATGCGTCGGATCAACCGGGTCTGGCTGGAAGGCGATGTCGAAGGCCTTGCGCCAATGGTACACCCGGAGATCGTCATGGCTCTTCCAGGTTTCACCGGACGGATGGAGGGGCGGGACGCATTTCTTGCGGGATTCCGCGATTTTTGTCAGAACGCGAAAATTCACGAATTCCGGGATCATGACTATCAAATCGACATTGCTGGTAACACGGCTGTGGTTACCTTTCAATATGAGATGCTTTACGAGCGTTCCGATGGAAGATACCATTCGACCGGCCGCGATTTATGGGTGTTCCAGAACCACACCGATGGATTGACCGCGGTCTGGCGGACAATGCTCGATCTCGATGAGAAGCTTGCCTAACTTTGGGCCATCAACTCCACTCCTGATCGCGGATCAGTAAGTTGCTTCCCGTAACGAACTTCAGGTCGTAAGTTGCTCAACTTACATTCAGGTAAGTGCGGTACTTTTCATCTGCAATCTCGTAAAACGGCCGAAGCAGCAGCGGATCTGAAGCTGTTTCGACGCGCCACGTAGTCCACCCCGGAAGCTGGACGGCAGAGAGCAGTTGTTGCCGTGTGATCGCGGGTTGATGGTCCGCAATGGCGAACAGGACCAGCGGTCCTCGAACCAGTGCAACGGTACTGGGATGGCTCGCGTCAATCGCTTCCAGGCGCATCGGTAACGCAAGTTCCAGCTGAACGCGATCGCCGTCGCTCCATCTGCGCTTAATGCTGGCAAAGCCGGTCTGCATGGGTGCCGGAGCGCGCTCGCCATTGACGCGAATAAGCGGTCCAGTCTCTGCAGACGACCAGGCAGGTATCCGCAGGCGTAGCGCAAAAGTCGAGGGACGCGAGGCACGCAACTGCATCGAGATTTTGCCTTCAACGGGATAATTCCCCATCTGGGTAAGCGCCATTTGTGCCCCTTCCGGGCTCGTCCAATGGAGCGTCGACGGCAGATACAGATTGACGAAGACGCCGGCTGGGTCGCGGAAATACGCGAGTATGCGGTAGTCGGCCGCGACTTGCGGCAAGGTGCCGGAGCAGCAGGGCCACGCGTCCGGAAAATAGACTTTGCGGCCCGGCGAATGGTAATCGGAGTAGTAGAAGGCGCGGCCATCGGGCTGCAGTCGCTTGGTGCCGAGCACGGTGTTGTATAAGACGCGCTCCATACTGTCGCCATAGCGGCCATCTTGCATCACCCGCAGCAAATAGCGCGTCAGCTTAAAATGCGCATAACTGCCGCAGGGTGTTTCGAAACCGCGATGCGTGCCGGAAAGGCTGGCATAGAGCTTGCCGCTGCCAGGGGCGATGAAGCTTTCGTTGGGGCCCCAGCCGCCCGTCGCAAAACTCTGCGTGTGAGTGATCATCTCAAACGCATTACTGGCCGCGCGGAGATGTTTCTGACTGCCGTCGGCGAGATACGCCCGCATAGCCGAACTCAGAGCATTGCAGAAGCTGTAGGCGTGATGGTTGGCAAACACGTTCTTGTTTTCAGAGAGCGGATCGAAATAGCTCTTGTCAAGCAGAAACCGTTCAGCCAGTTTGCGGTATCGAACACCCGCGCCGCGCTCCCAGGCAAGATAAAGGTTCTCCGGCAGAGTGTACGATTCATCCCACGTGTAGTCATTTGCCGTGCTCTCGCCGATTGACTTGCGCCAAGCCCGCTGCGGCTCGTCTCGATCTAGCGCATGCGGCGGCAGGTGCGGCTCAGCCGCGTCCGTGGTCCGATCAAGAAGCCGGTAAGTCTGTGTGATGCCTGCAAACTGATGGGCATCGATGAGACCGATGACCATCTTGTCGTAGTTGTACGCGGGAAAGCGAAAATTTGTGTAGAACCGGCCGGAGATCGCTGGTTCGTATAGCGCAAGCAGCCGCTGCAACCTGGCCCGGGTGGATGCATCGCGATTTGCGGCATATCCTCGCGCGAGCGCCGAAATCCATTGGCCGAAGCAGTGCCCCGGGGCGAAGCCGTGACCGCCGCTCTCGGTCTTGTGCAGCGGCAATTCGTCATACCAGCCCCCAAGATCGGGACCCGGCGCGGGAAGACCGGCGCGCAGACGCCATGGCTTGAGCAAGCTATCTTCGTTCAAAGAAAGAAGGACGGATTGCGTCTGCTCAAATTGCGTTTGGGCGAGTCCGGGCGCAAGCTCGACATCTCCGTAACTGAATTCTTGCAAGGGCCGTGCCTCTTCGCGATTCTCCTGGGCCCGGGAGGAGAGGGCCGTCGCGGCCAGTCCGGCGGATTCCAGAAACCAACGGCGGGAGATCGCCGAATGCTTTGCTTCACCCCTCATGTGGCCATCGCCGGCGCTTCGCTTGGCACTCGCACTGACCCCGCCGGAAGAATGATCTCAAATCGCGACCCTTTTCCGATTTCGCTCTGAACCCGAATCTCGCCGCCGTGCGCCCGAACGATTGCCGCGACAAAGCTGAGGCCCAGGCCGAGGCCCTTTTCGGGATTGGGATCGGGTACGCGATAAAAGCGGTCGAAGATGTGCGGCAGGTGAGATTCGGGAATTCCTACGCCCGAATCCTGCACAGTCAAACGAACTTCATTACCCAGGTGCTCGGCACACGCACGAACCCAGCCGCCCGCGGGAGTGTACTTGATCGCATTTGTTAGCAGATTCGTTATCACGCGTTCAATCTGTGTTCGATCCACTTCGCAAAAAACCGAGCCATGGGTCGTGTGGGATAGCGTCACCTCGTGCGCTTCGGCCGGTATCTGAAACTGGTCCACCAGATCATCCACCAGCCGGCCAAGATCGAGCACACCCTTATTCATCGGAATCTGGCCCGATTCCGATTGCGATAGCAGAAGCAGCGCTCGCACCAGGTTGGACAGCCGCTCCACATCTTGAAGCGCATTTTCCACCGCTTCCTGCAATTGTTCCTTGCGGGTTGCAGTGAACAGCGCCACCTCCAGTTGGCCCTGAATCGCAGTTAGCGGCGTGCGTAGCTCATGCGAAACATCGGTAGAGAACTGCCGGATCTGCTCAAACGAAGATTTCAGGCGGCCGCTCATTGCGTTGAACGAATCGATCAGCCGGTCGAGCTCGTCGTCAGCGCCGCGCTTCGGGATTTGCAACCCCAGATTCGATCCCGTAATCTCCTGCGCCGCGGTCTCGACCGAGTGTAAAGCCGATAGCGCCTTCCCGGCTGAATACCAGCTCACGAGCGCGCACACGACCAGCGCAATCGGAAGAAAAATAAAAAAATTCCGGCGGAAGCGGCGGAGCAGCGATTCATCGTTAGCAAGACTCCTCCCCTCCGCGACATACCACTTCGATCCATGGTCCGGGTCAACCATGGCGCCGCTGATTACCTGGTAAGGAATTTTATCTTTGGCGATAAAGGTCTTGATGAACGGCTGTTTAGTCTTCTCAATCTGCTGAAGCTCAAAGCGGATTTCATTGGGATCGAAAAGTTCCTTCAGTGCCGGATCGGGCGACGATCCCTGCGCTGGGTTCCCATTTTCGTCCGCGATTACATATACGGTCTTCAGGCGGCCAATTGTCGCCTCTTCCTCTGGATCGGACGGATCTGCGAACCAATATGGCCTGCCTTGATCGAAGTGGAGATATCCTCGCATGGCGCCCAGTTCCTCGCGAAGAATCTGTTCGCTTTGTGTCGCCAGCAGGCTTCGAAGGGTGGTTGTGCCCACTACTCCAACCAGCGCCAGCACCAGTGCCAGGAGTGCGAGGAACGTGCTCGCCAGCCGGAATCTCAGCGTTCGAAATAACTTAACCCGGCGCAGCTTGCCCCAAAACATACGAATCACATGCCGGCGTTTTCCGCGGCCTCGGTATTTTGACCGTCAGGAGTATCCAGCATATAGCCGATGCCCCGCACGGTGTGGATCATTTTGTTCGTAAACTTATCGTCGATCTTACTCCGGAGGTGCCGGATGTATACATCGACAATGTTCGTGAGCCCGTCGTAGTCCATGTCCCAAACGTGTTCGACGATCATGGTTCGGCTGAGGGGACGCCCTCTGTTCCGCATCATATATTCGAGGATGCTGAACTCCTTTGGCGCGAGTTCGATATTCTCATTACTCCGCGTCACTTTACGCCGGATACAGTCGAGGCTCAGATCGCCCACCTGCAATTTCTCCGGAGTCGGCTGTCCGCGGCGCAGCAGTACCCGAGCCCGCGCCAGCAGTTCGACGAACGCAAAGGGCTTGACCAGGTAATCATCTGCGCCTTGTTCCAGGCCTTTAACTCTGTCGTCGACGGAATCGCGCGCGCTCAAAATCAGAACCGGCGGTATCGTCTTTCGGTTCTTGATTTTTTGCAAAACACTCAGGCCGTCCACATCTGGCAAGCCGAGGTCCAGCACGATCAGGTCGTACTCGGTCGAATGAACTCTATCGATTGCTTCTCCGCCGGTGTGTACCACATCGACCGCATAGCCGGCACTCTGCAAGCCTCGGGAAAGGAAATCCGCGATCCGCTTTTCATCTTCCACTACCAGTAAACGCATGCTCTTCGGGTTAGGGGGTGCTGTTTAGAGTCTAACGGAAGACGGGCAGGGCAACTAGTCTCCGGACGCGCCGCGCGCCAGCGGCACGGGACCCGTCTTGAAAAAGGAACCAATAGACCGGTATCGCGTTCGCACGACCGAAAGTAGGGCCATCAGGACCAGCAGAACCAGGGTGAATGCCACAATTTGTGGAACGGTCAGATCTTCCTTCCAGATCCCGAACCACCGGCCATAAACAAGCTCGATGTGGACCCAGTACACCAGCAGCGAGGTTGTCCCCAGTTGGCGGAACAGGCTCCACCTCTGCGCTGCGCCTAAATGAACCCACAAATACGCCAAAGACAGGATGGCCAGGACGACTCCAAGTTTGATCAGCACTAACGCCGGGCTGTTAAGCCAGAACTCACTCTTCGGGTAAATGGAGTATGGCAGGTTGGAGAAATAGTATGAGATCCCTGCGACCCCAAGGCCGATAGTCATGGACCACAGCATCGTTTGCTGCATGTCTTCGGATTTTACGGTTCGCAGCACACTTCCCGCAGCCATGCCGAAGGCCAGAAATGAGGCCCAGGGGAAAAAGCCGAAATAGTTATAGCTTGGGAAAAAATACGAACGGATCAGCCACGGAACGGTTGACGGATCAATCATGCTTACTACTGGCGCCAAACCCGCGATCACGAGCCCTAGCACCGTACAAAGCCTGATGCGTTCCAGCGTACTGAATACCGCCATTGGGGCGAACAGAAGCATCGCCATTCCCATACAGTTCAGAATGTCCACCCTGAGCAGTTCACCTGCCGGGCTGCCTGGAAAGCCGAAGACGTAGAGCTGCACCCGAAATAAAAACGCGATCAGAAACAGATATCGCGAGCGCTTGAGCGCAGCCAGAATGCGCTTCCAACTCGAAGCGCCCTTTGTTTGCTGGCTGTGCATCAGAAAAGCGAACGTAATACCGGTGAGGAACAGGAAAATAGCGGGAGGCATGCCGCCAAAAAACTGCGACAGCATATAGGGTCCCTGGCCGCGAAGATCATTACGCGCGAACGAGTGGAATGTGTGGCCCTGAATCATCACCACCGCTGCCAACCCACGTGTCCAATCGATAAATGCGAGGCGTCCTGATGCCTTTTTAGGTTCGCTCATCGTTCGTCAACAAGCAGATCGAGAAGTGCGGGCGCTCAACCCTGCTTCTTGGCGCCGGAGGGCAACTTCAATTCCAAAGTGCCCTTCATCGGCGGATTGATTTTGATATTAAGGTACGTCACAATGCGGTAATTGCCCGACGGCTCAAAAAACTGTTGCTGTACCGGGTATGCGGCATCGTTTGGAATCCACATCTCAATCTTGCTCAGCCGGTCCTTTACCTTCGGATCATTGGGGATCAGCAATAGTTTTGTCGTATCCTGCCCGGCAATTTTTTCCGTTCCGTCCTGCGTAATGGTGTAGCTTCGGGAGAGTTCCTTTCCCGAAGAACCGAATCCAAGCAGCAAAAACTGATTCAGAATGTCCGTGTTTTTGCCTACATCGTAGTCCTGATAGGTTTGTAAATTTGGGTAGTAAATCCGGATGATCTTGCCGAGAAATGCAATCTCTCTGGCGTCCGTCTGGTGTGAAAAATCGATGATCGCTCGAACTTCGCCCGACTTGAGCCGCTGCATCTTCAGAGTGCCATCTTCAACCGTCTTATCTCCGATAATGGCCGTAAAGGTGGTCATCTGCACGTCGGCTGACATGGCGCGGAAGCGGGGAGCAGCCTGATCCATGCGCGTCAAAACCGCATCCACGCTCTGGGCATACGCAGCCGTGGCAAATAAAGAAAGGCACAGTACCGGTAAAAGCTTTCTCATCGCTCCCTTTAGAAGACGCGTTTCCTACGGTGCAGTGTACGCCATGAAGCCTTTTACTTCCTTTTCGGCTTCATCCTGTATGGGCTCAACCCGCACCACGTGCCAGGTTTTTCCCGTGCGCCGGTGGATTAGAGACTCGGCGCGGTGCGCACGATCGCGTTCCGGAACGGCGGCAAGCAATTCGGTTGCGATAAACACCCGGTTTGAGCCGTGCAGCGAGGACATCAGTACAACGCTGGCGGCTTTTGGCTGATCGTGGAACCAATCGCGCGGAATCGCGAAAATGAACAGCAGAATGATCGCAACCACCACATCGTACTGCCATGAAGCCCGCGCAAAATCCCAGAAAACCATGCGTTTCCCGAGACTTTCTTTCCGTGCAGCCGAGGCTTCAACCGGTTGCGCCACTCATCCGAAGTGTAACACTGGAATGCGCTAATACTTACGCATTACGGCAAGCAGCCGCCCTTGGATCTGCAGTTGGGCAGGGTCAACCAGAATCGGCTTCATCGATGAGTTGGCGGGCTGCAGCCGAACCCGGCCATCCGGCTCCAGATAGTATCGCTTCAGAGTGGCATCGGTTCCGTCCACCAGAGCGACGATGATATCTCCGTTTTTTACGGAATCGGTTCTCTCTACCAGGACAAAGTCGCCACTGCAGATGTGGTCCTCCACCATAGAATCGCCTCGCACCTGTAACGCATAGGTATCCTTGTCTCTGACGAAATCAGAAAAGTGGAGTTGTTCGGGGTTCGGAATCGCCTCAACGGGAGCGCCCGCGGCAATTCGGCCAAGCAACGGAACGGCTGCCCCTCTGCCGGGCGGAACACGCGCCTTCTCTTCGCTTACGTATCGTTCACCGATTTCTAAAGACCGGCTGTGGTTGTAGCTTCTGCGCAGATACTGCTTCGCTTCCAGAGCTTGAATATGTTTGTGAACGGTTGCTAGTGAAGCTAAGCCCAAACCCGAAGCCACTTCTTCATAGCTTGGGCTGTAGCCATGCTTATCGATAAATCCGGACAGGAAGTCCATCACTTCCTTCTGTCTGCGAGTAAGCGCCATCTGTCTACAGAATCCCCTGTTTAAGTATGGGCGAACAAAGGCCGAAAATCAAGTAGGATCCAAACAAGTTCTAAATGAATGATAAACTCTGCATTGTTTCGCCAGACACTCATCGGAGATGCTTCGCGTCTATAAAACTTCGGGCGCGCATGAGTGAGAGGGTCTTACTATACGTTGAGGATGAAGATGCAGCCGTATTTCTACTTGAGACAGCTTTAAAGGAAGCACGAATACAAGTACAGCTCTATCGCGTCTCGGATGGAGAGCAGGCACTGGCGTTTCTTCGCGGCTCGGGTGCTTACCAAAAAGCTCCGAAGCCCGATCTCATTCTGCTCGATCTGAATTTACCCCGGAAGAACGGGCTCGAAGTGCTTGCTGAGATGCAGAACGATGAATTGCTCCGGAACATCGTCGTGATCGTATTCACTTCCTCCGCCCTCTCTGCCGATAGGCGAAGATCACTTGCTCTTGGAGCCCGGGAGTATATTACAAAGCCTTCGTCCTTCGACGGGTTTGTAGAGGCAGTAAAGATCGCCTGTTCCCGCCTGCCGACATAGTAGCCGGCCGGCACTGCTTCAGTTCGTATCCATTCCACACATCCCGCTTTGGCAGAAATTGCTCCCGCACATTCCGCTCCCACATTCGGCGGCCCCGGCAGTAGTCTTTTCCTTGCCCGCTCGAGCGGCGAACGTCGAGTATTGGGTGGTCAAGTGATTGCGGCCGCAGGACGGGCAGGCGACTCCGTCCGATTCCGCGCTCCGGCGGATCAGCTTTTCAAATTTCGTCCCGCAGTCGTCGCAGGCGTATTCGAAGATCGGCATGCTTTAAACTTAGCAGGATTGCCGCAAGCGGCTAAGGGCCCGCGAATCGCGTAACTATTCGCCGCCGTTGGCGAATTACGATATAGATATGCGACGGAGAACCTTCCTCAAGACAAGTTTCGGCATTCCTGCGGGAGCGGGACTCGCGCTCGCAGGTGTTTGGAGTGCGCCGGCCTTCGGTCATAGCAGGCCGGGCAAACTGGTGAAGATCGTCGATTTCACGAATACAGGTCAACGAAAAGGAATTATCGAGGTGGAGAAAGTTCATAAATCAGATGCGGATTGGCGTCAGCAACTCACACCCGAGGAGTATGAAATTGCTCGCCAGGGCGGTACCGAACGCGCCTTCACAGGCAAGTATTGGAATAATCATGAACACGGAATTTACCGATGTGTCTGCTGTGGAAATGCCCTGTTCTCCTCGGATACGAAGTTCGATTCCGGAACTGGCTGGCCAAGCTTCTGGGAGCCGATTGCCAAGGAAAACGTAGAGAACCGCATCGACGCTACGTTGGGGATGATGCGCACCGAGATCCGCTGCACGAAATGCGATGCTCACCTGGGTCACGTATTTGAGGACGGACCCAAGCCGACCGGACTTCGCTATTGCATGAACTCCGCGTCTCTCGATTTCATCAAGAGCTAGACACCTGGCGCTGAACTTGCGCGATCCGCTCACCGGTTATATCAGGCTTGAGCAGGCGCCGGCCTCCCGCTTTAGCAAAGAGCCGCGCGAACTTGCGATCTACTTGCCTCCCGGATACGATTCGCACGCACAGGTTCGCTACTCGGTTCTCTATCTGCACGATGGACAGAACCTATTCGATCCGGCCACCGCATTCCTGGGGAACGCTTGGGGCCTGAACGCTCTGGCGGACGAATTGATTCAAGATGGCCGGATAGAACCGCTAATCATCGTTGGCATCTACAACGCGGGAGAAAAGCGGCTAGCGGAATATACTCACGTGCGCGATCGGCGAGGGAAGGGTGGGCGCGCACGCGCTTATGGCCGCTTTATTGTCGAAGATCTGAAGCCATTCATTGACCGCGAGTTTCGTACTTTGCCCGATTGTTCCAACACGGGTCTTGGCGGTTCATCCTTGGGCGGTTTGGTCTCGCTCTATCTGGGTCTCAGGTACTTGCGGACCTTCGGCAAATTGATTGTGATGTCGCCATCGGTCTGGTGGGCGAACCGGGCCATTCTTGAGGATGTTCATCGCGTGCGCCGAAAATCTAATCAAAAGATCTGGCTGGATATCGGGACACGCGAAGGCGAGAATCCAAAGGCATGCCTCGACAACGTTGTGGCGCTGCGGAACGCTCTGGTTGCTAAGGGCTGGCAGCTTGGGAACGATCTCGCCTTCTGCCGCGACCAGGGCGCCGCGCATGATGAGAAGGCGTGGGGCCGCCGAATGCGCGAAGCGCTTCAATTTCTGTTCCCTCCTGCTTAGGGACGTTTCGGATAGCATAGGTGAAGCGCCTTGGCCCAAAGAGGCCCTCCCGCGCTCCAAACACTTATGGCTTTTTGCACAAATTGCGGTACGCAGTTCGCGGAAAACGCGAGATTTTGTCTGAATTGCGGGCAGGCTGCCGGAGCTACCGCCGGCGCTGCTTACTATCCTCCCGCGCCCCCGGTCGCTCCCCTCAAGTACGATATCGAGGGTCACAATCTGCAGATTGCGCGCGTGCATCTGCAGCCCGGCCAGGAGATTTATGCGGAAGCGGGCAAAATGATCTATAAATCTGCATCGGTGAACTGGACCACGCGGATGAGCGGCCAATCAATGGGCGATAAGATCATCGGCGCTATCAAGCGCAAGCTCATGGGAGAAACTTTATTCTTCACACACTTTCGCACGGATGCAGCCGAGGGTGAAGTCGGGTTCGCCGGTAATTACCCGGGGAAGATTCAAGTGTTTGAACTTGCCGCGGGTCAAACCATTATGGTGCAGCGCGACGGCTTCCTCTTCGCGCAGAACTCCGTCACGCTCGATATCGCTCTGGTGCGAAAGCTCGGCGCAGGGCTGCTCGGCGGCGAAGGGTTCATCCTTCAAAAGCTCACCGGCCCAGGCGCGGTATTCGTCCACGCCGGTGGCGATCACGTCGACTTCACGCTCGCCCCGGGCGAGACCCTGCAGGTCCAGGCTGGCCACCTGGTCGCCTTCGAACCCACTGTGAATTACGACATTCAGATGGTCGGCAGCATTCGTACCGCGATCTTCGGTGGAGAAGGCCTGTTTCTGACCACCCTCACCGGGCCCGGCCGCGTGATTCTGCAGAGCATGACTCTGGAGCGGCTGCGCCATGAGCTTTCGCCAGCCGAGCACCGTCATAACGGCGATGAGCAGAATCCGCTGCGAGCGCTCGCCAGCGGTAACCTGGGCAGCTTTTTCTCGAGCGACGACTAGGCCTGCCGGGCAATCATTCCGCTGACCGCCGCCGCTATTCTCCGGCGGAAGGCCGGCCACGTGAAGGCCTCCGCACGCGCTCGCGCGGCGAGTCCCATTGTGTTTCGTTCCTCGGGATTACGTAGAAGATGCTCGATGCAGCGGACCAGATCGGGTACGTTGCCCGGTTCGGTGATAAAGCCTTCGCATCCATTCCGGATCAAGTCAGGCGCCGCAGTTCGTGTGGTCGCGATAACAGGCAGCCCGCAAGCCATCGCTTCCAAAAGCACGTGACCGAAGCCTTCGGCCAGGGAAGGGAAAATAAAGACATCGGCGGTTCGCAATTCGCGCAGTAAGTCCGCTGCACTGACAAAGGCGCGCAAGTGCACTGGCGCGCGGGTCTGGCGCAACACCTGGGCATCATCTATCAGCCGTCCGCAGACCGTCAGCTCCGCCGCACCCGTCGGAAGCGATTCGAGTGCGTCAATCAAGTACTTGATCCCTTTTCGCTGGCTTATTGTTCCCACAGATAGCAAGCGCAGAGGACCGTCGGCGGATCGAGTCACCCGGCCGGGCGTGAACCAGTCGAGATCTGTTCCGTAGGGGATGACTTCTATGCGTTCGGCCGCTGCCCCGTTCTCGACCAAGGTCTCCTTGGTAAACGAGGACGCAACCAGCCAGTAATCCGGCATGCTGGATTCCTGGACAAGAGTCTGGAAATCGCGCTCCGGCAGGCCAAGCTCCCATTCCTTATCGAGCGAACTGGAGCACTCGGGATGCAGTTCACGCTCGCGCTTCAGAATGGCGCGAACGCTGGTGGGATGCGGGTGGAGTTGAAACAGAATGCGCGGCTGATTCCCTCGGAAATTAGAGAATGCACTGTGTGCGTAATAGCTGTAGCTCAACAGTGCGGCGTCCCGGGCGTTCGCAATTTCAGCCGCCCGCTTGCCCAAATGCCGGTCGCAGAACCGCATGCTTAATCGCTTCAATTCAAACGGGACCGCCCCCGTTGCGTCGCAAGCCAGCGCGAGGGCCCCGCTTGCCCAGCAGGACCGAACCGCGCGGCTTGGCAGCAGTTCTGCGTTACGATTCAGCAGCTTTTGGTGTAGATGCGCAGGCAATCTGCGGCCCAACGCTTCCGCCCACTTGCGGCCAGCCGGCCAATACAGATCCGTAACCAGGCATTCCAGCACCCCGGTTTCGTTGAGAGCGCACGCGACTTGATAACTGTCGCGTGCGCCCCGGTGTACGGTAACAATCTTCACTTGAAGACTTCATTATGCCCGTTGTGTTAATTGGGCAAAGTGCGCATCAATTGCGTCCAACGCAGACGTAAGAGAGGCTTCCTGTGACGGCAGTTGAAAAATTAACAGTGAACGAACTGGCTGCCGTGTAGCTGATCCAGAACCGGTTGCCTGAACCAATGTCGAACTGCGGTGTGGCCACACACTCCGGATGAGTGTTGTAACTGCCGCTGAAGCTGTACGTCGCAGTTTGTGCGGAGGCCAAATTTAGCTCCCCGGAAAGGTCAGTGTTACCTGACGTGCCGCTCAGCAATCTTCCGGCGTTTACCTGCACGTTATTTCCTGGATCATTCACGCCATGATAGTTCAACTGTAATAGCGTCTGCTCATTGGAAGTCCATGGCCCTGGGCTGAAGCCAAGATTCAGTTGCGTGCCATTCCGCTCGAAATAGGCATAGGATCCATTGGGCGCTCCGGTATTGTCCCAGATTGCGAGCCGGTTCGGAGAGTAAGCCCCAATCTGCTGAATCCATAACTCGTTGCCGACGGCGGGCCGCTCGCCCAGATAGGGCCAGCCGGACTGCGAAAAGAATTCACCATGAGTGTAGAAGGGCCACAGCGCCTTTCCGGCCGGCGTCTGATACCAATCGTTCGTGGTGAGCCCGTCTGCCAGACCGAAGACGCGAGTGCTTGCGAACGATCCACCGTAGGTGCTGCCCGACTGGTCGAAATAAGCTCCAGTCATCGTGAACTGATAGCTGTTTGTATCCAGCATTCGAACCAGGTATTGGTTCGTGGGATCGGATGCCGCCGGGTTGCCGATTCGGCTGCCATTGATACCGTCCAGGACCAGGGATTGCACTGACGAGAAATCAATACAGGTCTGTGCCGATTCACAATGCGTGGTTTTCATGACGCCGTTCTGAACGCCATTCAGGAAAATTGCATGGCCGTAGGTGGTCGGGTCGCCGAACGTGATCGTCCGATAATTCCCGTTGACGGGGGTCGATTGGTTTTCGACAAATACCTGGTCTGTGTTCAGCGTTCCGAACCCGGGCGCCGATGGGTTGTGTATCCAGGAGTAAGTGCTTGTGGAGGAATTGATGATCCAGACTGTGTCCATTCGCAGATCGCCGCCTGCGTCGCCTGTGTACAATGCCGTCCCGAACGAGTTAATAATAACGATGTGTTTGAGAAAGCACCCGATGAACGCTCCGCGAAAGTCGACCAGCGCTTTGTTCTGCAACTCGGCAGTTTGATTCGCTCCGTTACCGTCGAACACGATGTTTTCGACATCCATGTACTCGTTACCGCCGCCTTGCAGGCTGGTGTAAGTGGCAAGTATCGGAACATTGCTTCCGGGCGCCAGGCGAAGGACAACGCCCGCCTGTGGGTCTCCCGGATTCGGGTTGTTAGCGGAGGCGCCGTACAGATAATCGCCGGCTTGCAGCTTCAGCGTTTTGGAGACAAGATAGCAGCCTCCGGAAGGTACCGGGAAAAAAATAAACCGGTGCGTGTTTAGAGCGCTTTGCAGCGCGTTGGTGTCATCCGTGACGCAGTCGCCTTTGGCAAAGTACGGAGCCGCCGTCACATCAATGAAAGGCAGGTTGTTGACTTGCGTGTTGAAATCGGTGCGCGTTTGTGCCGCACACACAAGAGGTAGAAGCACAGCGAAGAGACGAAGTAATGATTTCATGGTTCTTGAGAGTCAGGCTTTCCGGTTGCTGAGCGGGCGCGCGATGAACTCACTGCATGCAGCGCTACTCGTGTAAAGCATGTGGGGTCAGTGTGGCGGCACGGCTGACCCAGACGAGGTAAGTCGTTGATTCTGAAGCCGGAAACGTTATTATCGAAATTTGTGATCGGCGCGCGGAGTGCGCGACAAGTGAGTTTTTAGCCGGTAGCTCGCGACAACTGGTCCAGGGTAGGGATCCGCGTTCGCTTACAGGCGTACACGAATGCGACTGCTGCTAGCAGTATCATAAGCCAGTGGAGCGGATACTCCTGGCGCAATCCGACATGAATCAAATAATTTGGCAGGGGATAAAGAAGAAGGACGAGAGCGACCGCGCTGCCCACAATACGATCCCGCGTCCACAGGATGACGAATCCGACGAAGCCCAGTAAAACGGTCGCTCCCAGCAGTAGAGTTTTCGGCCGCGAGGTTGGGTCGTTGTAGAGCCAATAGCAACGGGCTCGACCAACGCAGAGCTCCAGAAAACGTTTGGGATGGGTGCGAATCCACTTGCGGGCCTCTGCGCCTGCCCAGCGGTTGTAGGCCACTTCCCCAAGGCTGCGTACACGCAGCGCTTCACGCGTACTAAATAGGGGGTGGAAATCATTGAAATCGCTTTTGAGGGCGTTAACGCGCTGATCGGGAGATGCCTCATCGTTGTTTGAAACCCGCAGTTCCAGCCCCAGGTTCGTTCGTGTAATGACCGGCGAACCAAGCGCAAAATAGTTGCGAATGACCCATGGCGACAAACAGATGGCAACCAGCGCCACTTCGATTCCCGCAAAAATCAGATAGCGCCGGACACCTGAACGGCGGCAGAAATATAGGCCAGCCAGCAGGAATACTACGAAGATGTCCAGCAAGGCCGGTACAAACAGCAGGCAAAGGCCCCAGAGGAAGCCCTGCCAGACCGCCTGCTTTGCACTTAGGTCGTGTTTCTTCCACAGATATATCGCGAGCCAAAGAATGAGAACCAGTGCGAGCGCGATGTACGGCGTTTCCCATTCACCATCCGCCTCGACCCGCAATCGCGCCGGCAGCAAGGCGCCCGCCAATCCTGCCAGAACTCCCGCCGATCGCTCCAGAGAAAAGCGGCTTGCCACCGCGGGCATCAAGGCCCATAAGAGAGATGAAACCGCGACGGCCACCACAGTTCGGACAAGCGCCCCTGCTGTGCCGGTGCCAAATACGCGGAAAATGCCGGCCAGGATGAGGGTGTACCCGGGTGCGACGTGAGCGGTCGCACCGGTGGGTATCATATACGGATTACCGAAGACGCCGGTGGTTGCAAGCGAAATAGCGGTTCGTTCGAGTTCGCCCCGAAACGGGTCATCATAGACGTGGAAGGCCAGAACGGCTGCAAGCCGCAAGCTAAAGGCGAGCAAAAATATTAGTAAGCCAAGCTGCCACGTCGGGAATTCCAGAAGCCTTTGCCAAAGCCGAACAGAGCTCTTTATCGCTTGACTTGTCATTCGCTGCCCCCGCTCCCGGCGGAAGAGTACGGTGTGATTCGTGGTGGATCCGCGTCCGGCTCCGCCAGCCAGATCGTTCGGCCGGCGAACCGGGCAAGTACTCGCATGTCGTCGTTGGAACCGTGCGACTCTCTAATCCAGATGATCTTTGAATCTTGAATATCGGCACGGTTGTAAATCCACTCAAATTTTTTTCGGCCGTCAAAGGGTCGATATCGAACAAATACCAATTGCTGTCCTGTTTGGTGCTGGAGAGCGGGGACAAAATTCTCTCGCGAGGTATCGTGCGCGAACTCCGAAGCCCAGAGCCCCTTTATCCCACTAAGCTGTGAGGGCAGTACGGGCTCGAGTAGCCGGCCACACAGGGGTACCAGGAGGCAAACAACGCATACCGCCGGCAATGCACGAGCAAGAAACAACCCTGTTCGTCCAGACGCTCGCATTTGGCGCAGGCACTGGATTATGACCAGGACAATAAGTACAGTAACAGGAGCCGAGTAGTGGGGAAAATACGCAAAGAATAATAAGTTATCAACGCCGAGAACAAGCACGAGCGCCCAGAAGGCGAGGCCCATATTTGGCTTGCGCCAGATAAACGGCAGGAATAATAAGGTCAACGTCAACGGAATCCCAACATAAAACTCCCAGAAGCGGCGCAACTTACCAGCGGTAGCACCCAAAAGCGCTTTGAACGACTCTCGACGTTCGTGCTGCCGGAGTTGATCTTCGTATTCCGCTCGAATGTCCGACGGTACGGGCTTCGACAAAGTGACCGGCTTCTGCCAGAAGAAGCCTTGCGGCAGGCCGTACTCGCTGCGATAGCGAAGGTAAGGAAACTCGGACACCTTACCAGTCACATGGCTGTTGTAATAACCCGCAAACGCCAGCGCCAATACTCCGGATAGCGCGAGCACCGGAGCAACGCGTCCCAGTAATGCGCCGGGACCGATTTGCCTCGACAGCAACGTCCAATAAAGCAGAGTACTCAACACCAGCACGCCGAGGAACGCACCCTCGAGTGGGCGGCTGTTGAAGAGAATGACTAAACCAGCCGCAGTTACCAGAGAAAACACGGCGCGCTTGCGATCGCGAAGTCGAACAAGTCCACCGAGAACCAGTGCGCCACCGATGGCCGGAACGCAGCCGCCCCAGTAACTATTCATCCAGTAGCTTAGAACGCCGAGTTCTACGCCTACAATCAAAAGAGTGCCGGCAAAAGCCCATTGGCTGGGAAGCCATGCCAGCAGCGCCCAATAGACGACGACGCATAGTACGCCCATGCTTACAAGAACACCGCTCCAAGGTGCACCAGTTATCGCTTGTCCCGCAGCAAGCACACTTCCCTGCGCCGGCTGATACTCGGCGGTGTAAGTCGGTTCAGTCATGACGTACACGGAGGCAAACCGGTCCGGAAAAGGCGGAGGAGGGTTGGTCAGCCGTCCATGCGCGAATGTATCGGCTTGCAGCAGGTAGGCATATTCGTCTGAAATAAAAGGAGCTGGCACGCCGTAAACCGGAAGCAGGATCAGGCGCAGACTAACGGGCAGGGCAAATAGTACGAGCGCGCAAAGCCAAGGGCGGCGGCTCAATCTCGAAAGCATTTGTTCGATTTGTGAAAACCGGCCTTGAAACAAAAGCGGGCGCGTAAATGCAATTGCCAGGCACAGCGCCACCAGGAAGAATTCAAATACATCGAAAGCTGTGATAGGAGCGCTGCCCCAGTTCAGCCTCATGTGCGTGCTCCACCGCTAGGGGCGCACATAGATCTGTATCGCTGAATCGTTTGGTGGAATCCGAAAACTGGCGGCAAGGCGGTACGAGCGTGCCAGTTCTTCAATGGCCGCAATAATGTCGCGCTGTCCGCTACGTTTTCCGCTGCGCCATATCCTCTCATCGGCTCGCAGCGACCACTCAGGCGTTGGATAGTAAATCAGGACCGCTGGACGGGCAGCGAGCAGTTGTTTGGCCTCGCTTCTTGCGAGTTCGTCGGTTTCCACATCGATGTTATGGGAACCGGTGGAAGTTGCCCCCCGACGCCCGATAAGCGTGGAAAGGATGCCGAACTCCGGATATATATAAATCGTATCTTGCCGTGTAACATGCTCATGGGCAATCGCGACCGCCTGATCTATCAGCTCAGCAGTAGCCTTAGGGAGCAGAATGCCCTTGAGCATGGGCTGCGAGGAATAGGTATTGGCCAAACGAACGGGCTGGTCTGTCCATTCGTGGAAGCCATGCGGGCAGTTGAGCTTCTCGGCGGTCATGGCTATCAGTACCAAGGCAAATGCCGCATAGGTCAAGGACCGCAGCCATCTAGTGGAGCCGTGCAGTATGGCCGCTGTCGTTACGGCCAGAGCCGGAAATGCCATGTCGTAGGATGCGGGCCAGGACAGAGAGATCATTAACGCAATGCCGAACGAAATGCCAGCTACAAAGGCGAGTTGCGCTTCGCGGGAAGAGAGCTTGCCCCTGAAGAGGCGAAAGGCGTAATAGGCAAGCAGGAGAGCGGTGCCCAACAGGCTAATGTAGACCGTGAAATTTGCGAATCCCTTCAACGGCCATTTGCCGGCGTAGGCCGCTGCCGCGCCTAAGCTGATCGAAATGGTACTTAATAATGCGATGAAAACCAGGTGAATTGGTTTCTCATCGCGAGGCGCAAGCGGTTGTTCCAATGCTCCGGCTCTGCGAAAGGCGGCCCAACAAACCGCCAGTACGCCGCATGCTGCAAAGAATCCCCAACGGACACCCCAGGCCGCATGTGCCGCCCGAACTACGAAATCGCTCGGATGGGCTGCCTTGGCGGAGGGTCCTTTTTTGAAAACGTCCACTAGAAACTGGCGCACCACGCCCGCTTTTGCAAGCCAGAGCAGAACCGAGCCGGCTATCAACATCCATCCCGCCGCGAAGCCTGCCAGGAAGATCCATGCTTTCCGGGCGCCGCCCTCATGCCAGATGTAGATTGCGGCCAGAAGAGGAATGCCGACAGTGGCTCCCGCGCCCAGGGACTGCTTAGTGCCGAGAGAAAGGGCAGCACAGATGCCCGCAGATGCCGAGTAAGCGATGAACAAACGCGCAGAGCGCCCGCGCTCGCTCGCAAGCAGGCACAGGAATCCGCTCAAGAGAAAAAATGAGCTGGCTTCAAAGCCATAGCTTGGGATGCCGTTTGAGGGATCGCCGGCGGAAACAATCACGGCTAGCAGCGTCGCTAATGTGGCATGCCGCGGCTGAAACAGGCGAAGGAGCCAGCAGTACAAAAG
>Ga0308173_10000062_pt1 | contig 35664 bp, 31 predicted proteins | sample PhyPR1_FD_203716 | JGI IMG/M metagenome (GOLD analysis project Ga0308173, IMG submission 203716) | Soil microbial communities from UC Gill Tract Community Farm, Albany, California, United States - DLSLS.P.R1 | ecosystem: Environmental > Terrestrial > Soil > Agricultural land | place: USA... | reverse complement strand
TGAATCCTCGCCGGTGCTGTCGCGCGTGCCGCTGATCGCCGAGGCGTGGGATGCAGCGGGGCTGTATCACGTCGGCGCTTTTCCGGGGATGGCGTGGGCGGAATGGAACGGGCGCTACCGCGATGTGATTCGACGGTTTGTGCGCGGCGATCCGGGGCTCGTCGGACAGGTATGCACATGTCTGGCGGGAAGCGCGGATCTTTATGAATCCGACGGCCGGTTGCCCACGAACAGCATCAACTTCGTTACCTGCCACGACGGCTTCACCTTGCGTGATCTCGTCAGCTATGAGACGAAGCATAACGAGGCAAACGGCGAAGACAACCGGGACGGCAGCAACGACAACCTGTCGTGGAATTGCGGTGCTGAAGGGGAGACAGACGATCCGTCCATCACTGGTCTGCGCCTGCGGCAGGCGCGCAACATCATGGCGATCCTGCTGCTGAGTCAGGGCGTGCCGATGATTCTTGCCGGCGACGAGATGCTGCGCACCCAGCGTGGCAATAACAACGCTTTTTGCCAGGACAACGCCGTTTCGTGGATAGACTGGCGCATGACCGGTCCCGCGCGGGACATGCTGCGGTTCGTACGCGAACTCATCGCGCTGCGCAAGCGTCACGCGAGCCTGCGCCGCCACGGCTTCTTTACTGGCCGGCCCGCAATGGATCAGGTGCATGCGGACGTGGCATGGCATGGGGAGCGGCTCAATGAACCGGCATGGTACGACCCCAATGCCCGTTTCGCCGCCTTGACGCTCGCCGGGCAAGCATCAGGCGAGTCCATGCTGCACCTGATATTCAACATGAACGACGATGCGCGCGTCGCTGCGCTTCCCGTCGTCGAAAAAGGCGAATGGCGACGAATCGTCGATACGGCCGCTGCATCGCCACTGGACATCGTTTCACCGACAGAAACAGCGCCTGCTGAAAACGGCACGTGTCGCGTCGAAGCCCGCAGCGTCGTCGTTCTCGAGTCGTCGTGCTGAAGGAGCTTGCGATGTGCCGCACAACCGCGCTGGACGGTGCGCACTTTACCGCCTTTAATGAACGTGTACGGCTGCGTTGCTTGGTCAATTGACAGGAGGCCGCATGGATGCAGTCAGAACTTTTCTCGAGAATCAGTCGCTCTTTGCGCTGTTTCTGACGATCGCGCTCGGGTATCTGATTGGCGAGATCACCATCAAAGGCGTCGCCTTGGGCTCTGGCGCCGTATTGTTCGTTGGTTTGGCGATCGGCGCATTCGCTCCCAAGTCGGCGCCGCCCGCCTTGCTCGGCACGCTGGGCTTGCTGCTGTTTCTCTACGGCATCGGTATTCAATATGGCGGACAGTTCTTCCGGGGTCTCACGAGCCGCGACGGGGCCAAGGCGAATGCCGCCGCATTTCTGGGGGTCATCGCGGCAGGCCTCGTCTCGTGCGGCTTCATCACCTTCGGTATCGGCCTCGCGGATTCGCTCGGGATGTTCGCGGGAAGCGGCACCAGCACCGCGAGCTTGCAGGTCGCCATTGCTTCGATGAAGAGCAATGACGCCGCCGTTGCGTACAGCGTCGCATATCCATTCGGCGTTGCCGGCCCCATCCTTTTCCTTTATGCGCTCAACGTCGCGCTGAAGGTAAAGATCGAGAAGCCAGTAGCGAAGGTCATGGAGACGGCCGAGATCGCACTGAGAAACGCGAGCCTTGTTGGCCTCAAGTTGTCGGAACTCATGAGCCGCTTACCTCCGGGCGTGGGAATCGCAGCGGTGCGCCGCGCGCATCGAAACCAGTTGCCCACCGACGACTTCGTGCTGCAACTCGACGATGTCTTCCTTGCTACCGCCGCCGACCCGCGCCTGCTCGACGAGGTCATCGCGTTGTGCGGCGAGTCGCAGCCTGGGCGCATATCGAGCCATCGCGAAGATCTCGACTATGTGCGCGTGTTTGCATCGAATCCTGCGGTGGTCGGTATGGCGCTTGGCCACATTCGCTTTCCCGATGGCGTCAGTTGCGCAATTGCGCATGTTCGTCGCGGCGACGCCGACCTTCTCTCGACGCCGGACTTGATCCTCGAAGCCGGCGACCGCGTGGGCCTGCTCGTGAGCCGCGCGCATCGGGCGACCATCCGGACGTTCTTCGGGGATTCGATCAAGGGCACGGCCGACCTTAGCTTCATATGCCTCGGAATCGGCGCGGCGGCCGGTCTTCTGGCGGGCGCCATTCCGCTGCGAGTGCCCGGCCTCGGCACGTTCAGCCTCGGTCTTGCGGCGCTGCTGCTGGTCGCGCTATGCCTCGGCAAGGCGCGCCGCAACGGACGCTTCGTCTGGGTCATGCCGCTGTCGGCGAACCTCGTCCTGCGCAATCTCGGCCTCACCGTTTTCCTCGCGCAGGTCGGCCTTTCCTGCGGGCCGAAATTCGTGGCGACCGTCGGCACCGCCGGGCCGCTTCTTCTGCTGTATGGCGCGATCACGCTGCTCGTCCTCGTGGGCGTCACGGCTGCGTGCTGCCTGCTGATCTTCAAGTTGCCCTTCGATACCTCGGTCGGCGTCATCTGCGGCGCTACCGGCAATCCGGCCATTCTCGCTTTCGCCAACCGCATCGCACCGACGGATCAGCCGGACATCATGTATGCGATGATTTTTCCGTCGATGACCATCGTCAAGGTTCTGTTCGTGCAGATCGCAATATCGCTTGCAAGCGGCTGAGCGCGATCCGTTCGCGCTCGTCCGGGTACCGAATCACCCATTGCGGAGGAATACATCATGGACGTCGCGATATTCAGTTCGACGCCTTACGAGCGCCAGTATCTCGATGAAGCAAACAAGGCCGAGAACCACACGCTCAAATACATCGACGTTTCGTTGAATCGGGACACGGTGGGTCTGGCGGAGGGAAGCGGCGCTGTGTGCATCTTCGTCAATGACAAGGCGGATGCCGACGTGCTGGAAGCGCTGAAACAGGGTGGTACGCGGCTGCTGGCGCTGCGCTGCACGGGTTTCAACAACGTCGACCTGGAAACCGCGGCGCGTCTGGGGCTCAAGGTGGTTCGCGTCGTCACGTATTCGCCGAATTCGGTCGCGGAGCATGCCGTCGCGCTGCTACTCGCAGTGAATCGCAAGGTGCATCGTGCGTACAACCGCACACGGGATTCGAACTTCTCGCTGGACGGACTGATCGGATTCGACCTTTACGGCAAGACAGTCGCCGTCGTGGGAACGGGCAAGATCGGCTGCGTTTTCGCGAAGATCATGCTCGGCTTCGGCTGCAAGGTAATTGGCTATGATCCGTATCCGTCGGAAGAGTTTCTCGCGCTCGACGCGCGCTACGCCACGCCGGGCGAGATTGGCGAGAGAGCCGACATCATTTCGTTGCATTGCCCGTTGACGCCGGCGACGCACCACATCATCAATGTAGAAACGCTCAAACGCGCGAAGCGCGGCGCGCTGCTCATCAACACGAGTCGCGGCGCGCTGATCGATACCGCGGCCGTCATTGCGGCCTTGAAAAGCGGTCAATTGGGGGGACTCGGTATCGACGTCTACGAGCAGGAAGCGAGTCTGTTTTTCCGCGATCTGTCCAGCGAAATTATTGCGGACGACGTCTTTCAGCGCCTCGTCTCGTTTCCCAATGTCATCGTAACGGGGCATCAGGCGTATTTGACGCGCGAGGCGCTGACCACCATTTGCGAGACCACGCTGAAGAGCATTACGGCGTTCGAAAAAAATGAGCCACTGGAAAACGAAGTCAACGTGGGTTAACGCTCACATGTCTTTCGACACGACTGCCTGGTCAGCGTCTGGTGATCCGCGCGCTGATACGAAAGCGCCGGTTCTCGATACCGTTCGTTCTGTTGCCGAGTGTGTTTCGGCTTGTTCATGGCATTGACTTTCCTCGGCACTGTCTTCGCTGCGGCAAACTGAGAAACATGGCCCGGGGCCTCGCCGATGCCGTTCAGTGCGCACTGCGCACGGTGACACATTGGCCGCGCAAGCATCGCTCGCGCTTGCCATCACGCGGGAATGCGGCCGTGGCAGGTGTGCTCGGCCCCTTAGCTGTCCGACGCCGAACTCGAATCCTGTCGCGGTGGCATCGCAGAACGCGATGCTATCGACGTGTCGCGTCGCGGCGAGGCTATTTGTTATGCGTCATGTTCGAACGGCCTTACTGGTTTCGCCTCTGTTAATGCTCTCCATGTCGTTCGCATCCAGTCCGGCTTCGAGCTCGTGTGCGGGTAGGAGTAGCTCGAAAGCGGGGCTTGCGATGGTGGCGAGAGGCGTAATTCTGACAGTGACGATGATCGTACCGAGTCGGTAGGAGCAGCGGAGTCAAACCTCAAAGCTGCCGAGCGTCATTCCAAACGGCGGTTCTTGTATTTGCCGACGGGTTTGCATATCGTTCAATTGTTACGTATAACTACCTTGCTCCGCGCGGACTAACGTGGAGCCCTGAACGGCAATACAAAGAAGAGCGACGTTTCTTGGGTCAAAGGTGTCCCTCCAGCTTATCTCGCTTGCGTGGATGCTTTGCATTGCGGCAGGTCGCAACGGGGACAGACAATCTATCGGTGCACGCGCGGCTGGCAATATGCTGTGCGTTGCCCCAAACCTTGACATGGAGACGATCATGAGACGCACCATTGGAGTCATTGCGCTGTTGTCGACCGCGATTGCGACAAGTGCATGGGGGCAGAATGCGCAGCCGAATAGCGCGCCTGCTCAGGCCGAACATAGTGACCAGATTGTGGCGATGCGCATGCAGACTGCGGCGGCCAACAAGACGTACAACATGAAAGTGGCGGCGGCCAAGAAGGTCTTTGACCAAAGGAAAGCCGAAGCCGCCAAGGAACGCGATGCCGCGATTGCCGTGGCCCGCAACGGCGCCACGGCGCAATGATCGCTTGAATGTCGAGCGGATGCATCGTTGCACTGTTTTGAATGTATGGGATCCTCCGCATCGCGATGTCGATCAATCCGCCTGTGGGCTCGAATTAAACGGATGATGCGCGCGGTACGGCCAACATTTGTGGTGCGAAACGATGCGCAACCCTATACGCGTGATGCTCGTGATGTCCGCACTGACTTGCGGCACGGGCGTGTTCGCTCAGGCTCCGGCTGCGAGCGATCCGGCGCCGGTGGCGATGAGCGCGACGGAGCTGAACAAACTCGTCGGCCCCATTGCACTTTTCCCGGACGACCTCGTGGCGATCATTCTGCCCGCTTCGACGTATCCCGTGGAAGTGGTACAAGCCGACCGATTCCTCGAGCGCAGGAAGACCCAGAAAGATCTGCCGGTCGAAGAAGGCTGGCAAGACTCGATCAAGGCGCTCCTCAATTACCCGGAAGTGCTGAAGAAGATGAGCACCGACCTCGACTGGACCGTCGCCCTCGGCGAAGCGGTCGTGGCGGACCAGAACGCCGTTTTGCAGGCGGTGCAGCGTTTTCGCCGCCAGACGCAGTCGGTGGGCAACCTCAAGACCGATGACAAGCAGACGGTAGTGGTCGAGAAGGAAGTGATCAAGATCGTGCCTTCGAATCCAGAGGTGATCTACGTGCCGCAATACAACCCGACAACGGTCGTCGTCAGCAGTCCGACGCCAGTCTATAGCTATGCGCCCGCGCCTTATCCTGTCTACTACTATCCGTATGCGCCCGGCGCGGCCCTGGCGACAGGTATGATCTGGGGTGCAGCGATGTCCGCGGCATGGAGTGGCGGGCGGTACGAAACGAACTATAGCGGTGGCAATAACACGATCAACGTCAACCGCGAGCAGAACGTCAATCGCACCGATGTGAAGAACAACATGAGCAACCGCGCGGCCAACCGGTCTGGGACTGCATCGCAACAGTCGAGTGCATGGCGTTCCGAGAAAAAGCCCGGGCAGGTTTCCGGTAGCGGCGCGCGTCCTTCGTCGCAGCGTGTCGGCGATGCACCGTCGCGCGGTGGGGGTGGCGGCGGCGGAGTTGCGGGCGCAGGTGCGGGCGGAGGAGCGGGCTCCGCTGGAGGTGTCCAGCGATCTTCCGCGCGAACGTCGACGGCAATGCAGAACACGCCGCGCACGCAGAACACATCCGGCGCTCAAGGGCGCGGCGGGGACGCATTCAGCGGCTACGGCTCCGGTCAGAATGCCCGCGCAGACAGCGCCCGCGGCGCCGCTAGCCGGCAGTCGGCGTCGGCGTCGGGCGGCTATGGCAACCGCAGCGGCGGTGCCGGTGCCGGCGGTGGCGGTGGCGGCTTCTCCGGCGGTGGCCGCAGTTTCAGCGGAGGCGGCGGCCGCGGCGGGGGCCGTCGATAGGAGACCGTCCATGAACAATTCCGGAAGCGTTGGAATAGTCACTCGTCTCGTCGTTGCGCTCGCAACGCTTGCGACGCTGCTTGCGCCGTTGTCTGGTTTCGCCGCGGATGAACAGAGAACCTTCGCGACGCCCGACGAAGCCGTCAACGCACTCGTGCAGGCGCTCAGATCCAACGATGACGCCGCGCTCATCAGCATCTTCGGTAGCGCGCACAAGCAACTTGTCGTGACGCCGGATGAAGCCGAGAACCGCCAGCTGCGAGCCAACGCCCTCGCCAAGTTCGAGGCGTTCCATAACCTTCAGGAGCCATCGCCCGACCGCCGCATTCTCCAGATTGGCGACGATGCATGGCCGATGCCCATTCCGCTGGTTCGCGAGAAAGGCGTCTGGCGGTTCGACACGGAAGAAGGCGAGCAGGAGGTGCTGGATCGTCGCATCGGTGCAAACGAGCGCGAGGCGATCAGGGTGCTGCGCGCGTATCTCGATGCGCAACGGGAGTATGCCTCCCGCGACCGCATGGGCGACGGCGTGCTGCAATACGCGCGCAAGCTCGGGAGTTCGCCCGGCAGGCACGACGGACTCTATTGGCCAGCCGATGCCGGGCAGGGCGATGAAGAGAGTCCGTTCGGTCCGCTAATTGCCGCAAGCTCGACTTATTTCAAGGACCGAAACGCGGGCGACGCTTATCACGGATACCACTTCCGCATCCTCACGCGCCAGGGCGCAAATGCGCCGGGCGGGGCATTCAGCTACATCGTGAACGGGCGCATGCTGGCCGGATTCGCGATGGTTGCGTACCCGGCGCAATACGGTTCGAGCGGCGTCATGACGTTTATTGTCAATAACAACGGCGTGGTGTATCAGAAGAATCGTGGTCCGTCCGCGCAACCGCTGACGGAATTCAATCCCGACGCATCGTGGACGCGCGTGCATGAGCCCTGATCGGGTGCAGCCGGCTACCTCCGTGACTGCCACCCTCGCAAACGGGTCGACTGCATCGAATGTACGGGTGTTAAACATCGAGAATCAGGCAAGGAGTGGTCATGAATGCAATGAGATTGCGTGCGGGCAGTGCCATCGTGATCGTAGCGATGGCGCTGGATGCTGTTGCTCAAAGCAAGCCAATCGCTTATCCATCGAAGGGACAAAGCACGCAGCAGCAGCAGAAGGATGACGGCGCGTGCTACAGCTGGGCGAAGAGCAATACCGGCATCGATCCCGCGACCGCATCGACGGCGCCGCCACCGCAGTCGGGTCCGGCAGTGGGCGGCGGTGAGCGCGTGGGCGGCGCGGCGCGCGGCGCCGCTGGCGGGGCCGTAATCGGCGCGATCGCGGGCGATGCCGGCAAGGGCGCGGCTATAGGCGCGACCGCCGGCACGATGGCAGGCGGCGCGCGGGCGCGGCAGAACAGGCGCGCGCAGCAATCGAACGCGCAAGCTCAAAGTCAGGGTGCAGTGGACACATACAACCGGGCGTGGGCGGCGTGCATGCAAGGGCGCGGTTATTCCATTCAGTAGCGTTCGCAGGCGTCCCCGCATCGTTCAACAAGGAGTGAAAGATGAAGCGCGTGAGCCTCGTTATCCTGTCGTGCGTTGCGATTTCCGCAACCGCATTCTCGGCCGAGCCGCAAACCGACGTAAGTGTCATGAGAGACGCGAAGGGCGCGACCGTGCAAGGCGTGTCGAAGGTCACAGCCACGATCGTCCGCATCGATCCGGCCACCCGCACCGTCACGCTCAAGACAGCTGCCGGAAAGGTGATGGAGCTGGAAGTAACAAACGAGGCTCGCAACTTCGACCAGCTTGCGGTGGGGGATGTCGTGACCACACAGTATCGGGAATCGCTGACCCTGAGCCTCCTCGACAAGAAGACGCAGACATCCAGGTCCGAGAAAGAAACGGCCGATCGCGCGCCAATGGGCGCTAAACCGGGTGGCGAGCTCGGCCGCGAGGTGACGATCATCGCCGACGTCGTCGCGGTCGACCGGCATGCGCAGACTGTCACGTTGCGCGGCCCCGGAGGCAACAGCGTCGACTTGCATGTGCCGGACCCGGAGAGATTGAAGCGCGTCAAGAAGGGCGATCAGGTCAAGGCGATCTACACGGAAGCGCTCGCCATATCGGTCGAGCCAGCCGCGACGAAATAGCGGCAAGGAAAGCGGGACTCATCGCAGTCCCGGCATGGCGGGGAGACACTCATGAACGAACGCTTTGCAGCCGTCCTGACGCATGGCGCGTGGATCGCTGCGCTCGCGCTTGCCGGTTGCGCGCAGCCCGAGCAGCGCGTCGAGGCGGGCATGGATCAGCAGACGACCGTCGCGCGCCTGGGTCCGCCAAAAGAAACGTATGACCTGCCCAATGGCGGCAAGCGGCTCATGTGGCCCACGCAGCCGATGGGCACCACGACCACGGCCGTCGATCTCGACGCATCGGGCAAGGTGATCAGTGTCCGGCAAGTGCTTCAGGAGAACGAGTTCTATCGCGCCGAGGTCGGCCGGTGGACGCGCGACGACGTGCTCGTGACGTTCGGGCGTCCGTTCGAGACGGCGTACTTCAAGCGGATGGATCGCGCGGTGTGGTCGTATCGCTATGTCGAGAGCAACATCAACCACATGATCTTCAATTTCTATTTCGACGATCAGGGCGTCCTGAGACAAACGCAGAAGCAGCCCGATCCGAGATACGATCCGAGCCAGCGCAATGTGTTCTGAGGGAGCCGAAGCATGAACGCGAATTCGGGTGGTCTTGCACGCAGTCTGGCCCGATGCGGCGTGATCGGTGCGCTTTGGGCGTCATGCGTGTGCGCTTTTGCGACGAACCTGAACTTCCTGCGCGACACGCCGATCAGCTATATGAAGCCGCCCGACCGGCAAGCGCTCAACCAAGCTGCGCAGCATGCACTGAACACGAAGAAGGACGGCGAGTCCATGACGTGGAGCAACGAGGGCACGGGCAATCCGGTGCGCATCGACGGAACCGTTACCCCGCGCGACACCACGGAAAGCGGCGGAGAGACATGCCGCAAGATCACGCTCGTTGCAGTCGCAAAGGGACAAACGCAGTCATTGACGCCGACAGCATGCAAGAAACCAAGCGGCGAATGGCGCATTAAGAAGCAATGACGGCCACGGGCGCGGCGCTGCTGGCATGGCTAGAAGCTGATGGCGAACCCGAACGACACGCCGTGCACGTTGTGCCCGAACACATAGCGCACCATGGCGCGAGTCCGCGTGATGATGATCGGATATTTGCTGCTGTCGAGTTCGAGGCCGACACCGAGCGACGTCAGGTCGTTGAAGCCGAGCGCGCCGGCGCTGTCGCCGAAATAATGCGAATACGCAGTTTCGAGAACGTAGCGCACCGGTCTGTCGAGCGCGCTCATGCCCGTCGGGGCTCGCCAGCGCGCCCATAAGCTGAATTGCTGTGCGGTCGCCGATCCTTGCACCGCATCCGACGATGATCCGAAGCTGCGTAAATAGATATCGGTTGCACGAAGCTCGACATCCACTTCGTAGTGCTCGCGATAATGCTCCAGGTCGAGCATGAGCGACCCACCGACGCCATAAGCGTTGAGCACACCGTCTTCGAGGAAGTGGAGGTTCGCGTCGGCCACGTGATTGAAAACCGTCTGCGCGACGCGCAGATCGCTTGCCACGCGGCCCACCATGCCGTTCAGGATCGGCCTGAAGCGAAGTTCGTCGGTGATCGGAAAATCCCAGCCGATGCCGACCGTCGTGCTGGCGGTATTCCATTTGGTCGGCACGGGGCGTTCCTGATTGCCGTCGGTTGCGATGAAGGTGGGATCGTAGCGGCTATAGGCAACCGTGCCTTCCAGATAGAGAGGAAACGACCGGCTGATGGTGAAGCCGCCGCCGAATTGCGTCTGACCGAATCCCGGATTGCCGCTCGTTCCGCTATTGATGGACAGGGAGCTCGTCGTCACGTCGGGGACCGCGGTGTAAGTCATGATGGCCAGTACGCCATCTGCATAGTTCTTCACGTTTGTGCCGATGAATGTCCGGCTGGGCGCGGGCGGTTGCGCGCTTTGAGCCGGGGCCTCTTCCGGCAGTGCGATGATAAACAGCGCTAGCAATGGAGCCGCGAATGCATGCAACCGGGTCCGCTGGAGCATTGAGTTCGGCATGTTGTTCGGCGTCCGTTTGCGATGAACGGCTGATTGGTCGTACGCTGCATCAGGGTGCATTGCAGGCAGCGATGGCACGACCCGCGGAGTCGTTGCAGTCCCACGGTCACACGCAGCAAATTTAGCTTAACGTGCGGGGCGCGCCAAGTTTATTGCATCAAGTGAGTCCACAAAGCCAGCCAGAATTTCCTAAACTCAAGTATTTGCAGCATCGCATCAGGGGTCATCGATGACACGAGCCGAGCTTCGAATGGTGTGCGCCGCGATCGGCGTTTTCATTTGGCTTGGCGGACTGTATGCGACGATCCATGGCCTCCTCTATGACACGAGACCTGAATTTCGATTCGGGGTGCTGGCGATAGCCCTTGGCATTTTGACGTTCGCCAGCGCGCTCAATCCGCTGGCGCAGCGCAAGCCGGGAAAGCGCGACGAATCGGCTTGATTCGCTCATCGCCCGGAACGCCGTCGAGGGGCGGTTGAACAACATAACGGCATAACGGCACAACGAAAGAGCGGCTTCCCGGTCTTGCGTTGTAAATGCGAACTGTATTCGCAGGAGGACGATTGAGATGGCTAATCTCTGGCTGGGCAATGTCGAAGCGAAGACGACCGACGAAGAAATCCGGGAGTTCCTTTGCAGGTACGGATTTCCTTCGTTCGATTCAATCGAGCGAGTCCCAGGCACCGGAGGACGTCCCGCTGCGGTTGTCAGCTTCGATTCGGTCGAACCGCACATGTTGCGCACGTTCCAGCCGCGCATCCACAACATGTTCTGGAAGAATCGGACGCTCGTCGCGCAGGTCATGCCCGATCGCGACGAAACCTGACGGCGTCGTTGCGAATCGCGAAGGAGACGCGTGCGCATCGCCGGGATGCCGGTCTTGCCGTGGTCGATGAGTTTTCGTCCAAATCAAGGGGAACAAACGTGATGGAAGACAAGGTCGTGGTGGAACCGGGAGGCGCGCGCGACGGTGCGAGAGCGCGTGACCACCTGAGCGGCAAACAGTATGAGAAGGAACTCGCGCGCCTGCACGTGGAGCTCGTAAAACTGCAGCAGTGGGCGGTGCATACCGGTGCGAAGATCTGCGTGGTATTCGAAGGACGCGACGGTGCAGGCAAGGGTGGCACCATCAAGGCGCTCACTGAGCGAGTGAGTCCGCGAATCTTTCGCGTAGTCGCGCTGCCCGCGCCCACCGAACGCGAAAAGACGCAAATGTACGTTCAGCGCTATCTGCCGCATCTACCTGCGGCGGGTGAGATCACGCTGTTCGATCGTAGCTGGTACAACCGCGCGGGCGTCGAGCGCGTCATGGGTTTCTGCACGCCGGAGCAGGTGGAAACCTTCCTGAAGGGCGTACCGCAAGTCGAGCGCGCGATCATCGGCTCCGGCGTGATCCTGCTCAAGTACTGGCTGGAAGTGAGCGAGCAGGAGCAAACGCGCCGCCTCGAAGCGCGCCTGCACGATGAACGCAAGACCTGGAAGCTCTCGCCGATGGATCTGCGCTCGTACAGCCGCTGGTACGACTATTCGCGTGCGCGCGATGACATGTTCGCGGCAACCGACACCGACGAGGCGCCATGGTACGTGGTGCGCTCCGACGACAAGCGGCGCGCGCGGCTGAACCTGATCAGCCATTTGCTTAAGAACATTCCGTACACGGCCCTGGAGAAAGACAAGGTGAAACTGCCCAAACGGCAGAAGCCAGATGGCTATCGGGAATCTGATCGTCCGCTCAGATACGTGCCGGAGCACTTCTGAAGCGCTGTCGCGGCGCTGAACCGCCCATCGATTCGAGGGAGTCTGCCATGTCAGACCCGGAACCCCGGGCTCGCGCAAGCCGTTTCGCGCTTGCTCCCGACTGGTTATCGCACTACCACAGGGAGTGGGCGCGTGCCGATGCGATTGCCGGACTGACGGCGGCGGCAGTCGTCATTCCGAAGGCGCTGGCGTACGCGACCATCGCGGGATTGCCGGTTCAGGTCGGACTGTATACCGCATGCGTGCCGATGATGATCTATGCAATCATCGGATCGTCGCGCGCCTTGAGCGTGAGCACGACGACCACGCTCGCGATCCTTGCGGCGAACACGCTGAGTGTCGTGGTTGCAGGCGACGATCCTCAGACGCTCGCTGTCGTCAACGCCACGCTGACCGCTCTCGTCGGCATAATGCTGGTCGCGGCCGCCGTGCTGCGCATGGGCTTCGTCGCAAATTTCATTTCGGAGCCGGTCCTCGTCGGCTTCAAGGCAGGGGTGGCTGTCGTCATTGTCGTCGACCAGTTGCCGAAGCTGTTCGGCATTCACTTTCAGAAGGGACCGTTCTTTCACAACGTCGTTTCGTTAATCGGCAATCTGTCGCACGCTTCGCCGATTACTGTGATGCTCTCGATTGCGACTGTCGCCGCGCTCGTCGCGCTCGTGCGTTACGCGCCGCGCGCGCCGGCGCCATTGGTGGTGATCGCGGCGGCGGTGGCGGCCGTCGCCGTCTTTGGTTTGCGTTCGCGAGGCGTCGAAACCGTTGGCGCTGTTCGGGCCGGATTGCCCTCGTGGGTGCGCCCGGAAGTTTCGCTTGTTTTGACGTTATGGCCGCACGCAATGGGCATTGCCTTGATGAGTTTCACCGAAACCATCGCGGCGGGCCGCGCGTTCGCGCGCAACGACGAGCCCGCGCCCAGGCCCAACCGCGAACTGGTTGCAACCGGACTCGCGAACGTCGGCAGCGCGTTTTTTGGCGGAATGGTCGCGGGAGGCGGCACCAGCCAGACGGCAGTCAACCGGCGGGCGGGCGCGCGCACTCAGGTTGCAGAAATCGTCACGGCGTTTGTTGCGCTCGCCGTGATGCTCATGTTCGCGCCCTTGATGGCGCTGATGCCGCAGGCGGCGCTCGCCGCGGTGGTGGTCTTCTATTCCGTTGGACTCTTCAGTCTGGCTGAGTTTCGCGCGATCCTGAAGGTGCGACGCACCGAGTTCGCCTGGGCGCTGACCGCGTGCCTCGGTGTTGTGTTGCTGGGTACGCTGGAGGGCATCGTCGTGGCGATTGTCGTGTCACTCCTGACGCTTGCGCATCAGGTTTCGAATCCGCCCATGTACGCACTGAAGCGCATCCCCGGCACCAACGTCTTCAGGCGCGATTCGACGAGGCATCCAGATGACGAGGCGTTCCCCGGCATGCTGCTGCTGCGACCCGAGGGACGGATATTTTTTGCGAACGCCCAGCGCGTCGCGGACAAGATCCGTCCGTTCGTCCGCAGCTCGAATGCGACGATCGTCGTACTCGATTTGAGCCGTGTAATGGACCTGGAATATACGGCGCTCAAGATGCTGACGGAAGCAGAGGAGCGCTTGAGGGCAAGCGGTACCGTTCTCTGGCTCGCGGGCCTGAATCCGGGCGTCCTGGACAGCGTGCGCCGCTCGCCGCTGGGCACCGCGCTAGGCGAGGCCCGCATGTTCTACGACCTCGAGCATGTGCTGATGAAGTATCAGGCTACGCTCGCGACAAAAACTGCGGACGGCGTCGTGCCGGGCTAGTGCTGGACGCCGCTTTACGAGAAAAGGCTCCTTAGCACGATGTCGGAGATCGTGGCGTGTTGCCAGCCAGCCAACGTCATGCGACGGCGCGGCCCTGGCACTCACGCCCTGGAGCGCCCGGTACATCGCGCCATTCGCAGTAAGCTCGATCCCATTTCCACCGGAGGCGATATGCACCATGCGCATGAGAAATATCAACGGCTGATCGCCTTTTGCGGAACGCTGCCGCCGCTTGCGACCGCGGTCGTGCATCCGTGCGACCGCAGTTCGCTCGAAGGCGCAGTGAAGGCGGCGGAAATGGGACTCATCGTGCCGCATCTCGTGGGACCGCGCGAGCGCATCCGCGAGATTGCCGAGGAGTGCGGGTTCGATATCGCGGGCTACCCGCTGATAGACGCGCCGCATAGTCACGCGGCGGCCCAGCTTGCGGTGGAGATGGTACGCGAAGCCCGAGTCGAAGCACTGATGAAGGGCAGCTTGCACACCGACGAAGTCATGGCCGCAGTCGTGAAGCGCGACGGCGGCTTGCGCACCGCGCGGCGCGTCAGCCATTGCTTCGTCATGGACGTGCCGGGGCATGAGAACGCGCTCATCATCAGCGACGCCGCGATCAATATTGCGCCCACGCTGGCCGACAAGGTGGATATCGTCCAGAACGCGATCGACCTCGGCCACGCGCTGCGCCTCGAAGAAGTACGCGTGGCGATTCTTTCCGCGATGGAAACCGTGAACCCGAAAGTGCCCTCGACGCTCGAAGCTGCGGCGCTTTGCAAGATGGTCGACCGGCATCAGATTACAGGTGCGCTCGTCGATGGGCCGCTCGCGCTCGACAACGCGATCAATCTGGAAGCGGCGCACACGAAGAAGATCGATTCTCCGGTTGCGGGCCGCGCGAACGTGCTCATCGTGCCGGACCTCGAAGCAGGCAACATGCTCGCGAAAAGCCTGTCGTTTCTCGCGGGCGCGGATGCGGCCGGCATCGTGCTCGGCGCGCGCGTGCCGGTCATCCTGACGAGCCGCGCCGATTCGCTGCAATCGCGGCTTGCGTCCTGCGCAGTGGCTTCGCTCGTGGCGGCGATGCGTCGCGATGAACTCCAGGTGATAGGGTGAAAAGATGGCCGACGTCATTCTGGTTCTGAACGCGGGTTCGTCGAGCATCAAGTTCAGCGCGTTCGATATACACAGCGCCGATCTCGCGCTCGTCACCCGCGGACAGACGGACGGGCTTTTCAGCTCGCCCCGTTTCAGCGCATTCGACGCGAACGGCGAGAGAAGCGGCGAGCACGCATGGGGCGATGGCGTCACGCTCGCGCACGCGCAAGCCATCGCGTTTATCGCCGATTTCCTGCGCGCGCACGGCGAGGGTCACTGTCTCGTCGGAGTGGGGCATCGCGTCGTGCACGGCGGTGCGCACTTCACCCGGCCCGTGCTGACGAACCCGGACGTGCTCCGCGAACTCGGCAAGCTCACGCCGCTTGCGCCGCTGCATCAGCCGCATAACCTGGAGCCGATTCGCGTCATCGCCGAACGCAATCCGGGCATGCGGCAGGTCGCCTGCTTCGACACGGCGTTTCACGCGACGCAGCCCGCTTTGGCGCAGGCGTTCGCGCTGCCCGAATCCATAACGAAAAACGGCGTGCGGCGCTATGGCTTCCACGGTCTCTCCTATGAATACATCGCGAGCGCGCTGCCGCAGGTCGCGCCCGACGCGGCGAGTGGCCGCACTGTGGTCGCGCATCTGGGAAACGGCGCGAGCCTGTGCGCGCTGCAGGCGGGCAAAAGCGTCGCGACCACGATGGGATTCACCGCCGTGGACGGCCTCGTGATGGGCACGCGCTGCGGCAATCTCGATGCTGGCGTCATTCTGTATCTGCTCGACGAAGTCGGGATGAGCACGCGGCAAATCGAGGACTTGCTGTATCGCGGCTCCGGCCTGCTCGGCGTCTCGGGCATCTCCGGCGACATGCGCGCGCTTCTCGCAAGCAGCGATGCACGCGCACGTCGCGCCATCGACCTCTATGTGTATCGGATCGGACGCGAACTCGGTTCCATGAGCGCGGCGCTGCACGGACTGGACGCTCTCGTGTTCACGGCGGGCATCGGCGAACATTCAGCCGAGATTAGGCGACGCGTGTGCGAAGAGGCGCAGTGGTGGGGCATCGAGTTCGATGCCGCCGCCAACGAGAGCGGCGGGCCACGCATCAGCACGGCGTCGAGCAAGGTGAGCGTATGGACGCTCCCAACCAATGAAGAGCTGATGATCGCGCGCCACACGCTCGCTTTGATCGACCCCGCGCGCGTGGCGCGGTGACAGGGGCATCCGCATGACTGCGCTGGTTATCCAACTGCCGCTGGTCACGGGCATCGGCGAGGAGCATCGGATCGCTTGCTGCTGTGCGAGCGCGTTATGCAAACTGGATACGGACATGGCGTTCACGTGCGTCTCGCTCGCGCAGTCTTGCGCCCGGCGTCGTCCGGCGAGACGCTTCACGTGGACCGCGGCGTGAACATCATGCGATGAAACTCTTTCGCTGGATCTTCCGCCGCGATGACGGCGATCTCCACGCCTCGCGCGAGGACGTGCGGCAGGCGTTTGCCCGCGTCGTCGCCATCGCGCCGCAGGTGAAGTTCGCGAACCGCTACCAGTCGCGGCTTGCGCCTGCCATCGGCAAGACGCTCCTGCATGCGCGCCAGCTTGTCGCCGCGCTGCCCGCGCCGCGCGACGCCACGGCCGCCGCCTGGGCAAGCGATCCACACCTGCGCGCGATGTTCGCGACGCCAGACGATATCGCCCGCGTCATTGGTCAATCGAACGACGTGCGCGGGTGGTTCGACCGGCACCTGGCCGCGGACCACGTTTTTGCGGTGCTGAGCAGCCGGTTCGTCGAGCGGCGCGTGCTGGGCGTCGCGCACGAAGGCGGTGTGATACGCTCGGACGTCCCGCGCACGACGGTCGGTTTCGAGGACAAGCGCATTCGCGTATGTGACGGAAGCGACGAGGCGCTCAGGCAGGAAATCGTGCAGCGGTTGGTCGAGCAGTTGGCGCTCGAAGCGATGTCGCGCGTGGCGGTGCAGGAAGCGCGGCGCGATGCGCTCAGGGAACAGCGCGCGCTGCTCACCGCGCGAATGCAGATGCTCGGCCGGCGCGGCGCGGGCATAAGCGGCCTCGTCGCAGACGTCGAAGCGCCCGGCGACATGGCGCGGCTTCAGCGCGATTTCGCGGAGAACGAAGCGGCGCTCGCCGGATTGGCTTCGCGCGCGGAGGCCGTGGAATCCGTGCTCTCCACGCTTGTCCAGTTGCTCGCCGAACCGGCGGCTCTTATCCAAGTTACGCAGCGCACGGTGCGCCTGAATCACATGAATATGGTGGTGGACCAGGGCGGCGAACAGCCCGGCGCAAACGTCGCGATCAGTCTCGCGCACCTGCCGACGCAGCCGCCGCAAACGCGCGCGGTCGAGTTCATGCGCATCGCGCGGCGCGATGTTCCGCCCGCGGGCGCCATGCTGGACGGTGCCCAGCGCCTGGTCCTTTGACTTCGCTTCTTACGGCAGCGCGTTCCGCTCGATCGCCGCGGCGATATCGCGGCTCACGCTTGCAAGCGCGCGACTATGCGCGGCCACGAGCGCATCGAAGTCCTGGCCCGCAACCGGTTCGCGAACGCGCGAGCGGCCGCTCAAGCCGGTTTCGTCGCCGAACGAGCGCACGGACCATTGCGCGTCCATCGTGACTGCATCGCCGGGAATCGATTCGAACTGCTGGATGTCGACGCGGACGCGCCACGCGTGCGGGTCCGCGACCGCGCGCGACGCGACCGAGACGCGGTCGGAACCGAGCAGCAGTGCGAGGTCAGCGGCAATCGCGTCCGCGACGCTGCTGCGTAGCGGCTCGCCCCAGCGCGCGTATTCGTTGAGCGCGACTTCATTGTTCGAGTTGCGCGTGACAATTTGCGGACGATCGACGAGATCGGGAACCGTCACCGGGCCGACGATTACGGGGCGGGCCGGCGAGCGGGCGGTGGCCGCGCTCAGCGAGGAATCCGGGCTCAGCCGGTAGAAACGCGCGCGCGGCGAATCGCATCCGGCGAGCATCGCCGCTGCCACAACGAGATACACGAGAGCGGGCCGTATCACTTCTTGTCCTCCGGCTTGCCGCGCAGCAAGGCTTCGGGATGCTGCTGCAGATAATCGGCCAGGCTGCGGAACGATGCCGCCGTGCGCGTGAGTTCCCGGATCGCTTCGGCCGTGTCCTGCTGCAATCCCGAATCCGGCATGAGCGTCGAATGCGCCGCTTCGAGCGCAGCGCGGGCGGCGGCAAGCGTCGTCGCCGCTTGCGGGACGACCTGCGTGTTGAGGTTGCTCATCAGCAGGCTCGTGTTGTCGAGCGTCTGGCGCGCGCTCGCGGCGAGTTCCTCGATGGGCAGCTTGTCGATGCGCGTCATGATCCGGTTGACGGAATCCTGTAACGAATCGAGGCCGCTCGGCGTGGTCGGCAACTCGGGCGGCGTGCCGCTCCAGTCGATGCTCGCCTTCTTTGCATTCGGGAAGAAATCGAGCGCGACATATAACTGGCCCGTAAGCAGGCTGCCTGTTCGCAATTGCCCGCGCAATCCGCGAGAAACGAGATACTCCGCGAACGCTTTCGGGTCGCTCACCATCCGGCCGCCCTTGGGCCCGCTCGCGAAGCGCGACGTGAAGCGCTCCGGATAGAGCTTCACTTCCACCGGGATGCTGATCTCCCTCGTGGCCGGATCGAAGCGCGTATAAATGGCCGCCACCTCACCGATGGTGATGCCGCGGAAATCGACGGGCGCGCCGACCGCGAGACCGCGCACCGAACCGTGGAAGTTGAACGCGTACGTCTCGACAATGCGTTCCTGTACGTGCAGCGCTTCTGCGCGCGTCTGGAACAACGTGAAGGTGGTATTGACGGGCGCCTCGGCCCAGGTGAGTGACGCGGCGGGCGTCTCGAACGCGAGACCGCCGATCAGCATGGACACGAGTGACTGGGTGTTCACCTTGAGTCCGTCGGTGCCGAGCGTCACGTCCACACCGCTCGCCTGCCAGAATCGCGAATCGGCGTTTACGTAGCGGTCGTACGGCGCGTTGACGAACACGTGCAACGTGACGCCGCTGCCGTCCTTATTGAGTTCGTACGCCGTCACCTGGCCCACCTGCAGACGCCTGAAATAGACCGGCGCGCCCACGTCGACCGAGCCGAGATCCACCGCTTTCAGAACGAACTGGCGCCCCGGCACGTCGCTCGCGAAGACGGGCGGCGTTTCGAGACCGACATAGTCGCGCCGGTTGGGCTTCGTGTGCCCGATATCCATGCCGACATACGCCCCCGAAAGGAGCGTGCTGATGCCCGACACCGAGCCGCCGGCTACGCGTGGCCGGACGACCCAGAAGCGCGTGTCGTCGACGAGCATGTTGGCGGCGGCGCGCGTGAGCTCCGCCGTGGCGATCACCCGCGAGTAGTCGTCGGACAGCGCCACCGACTTCACGAGCCCGATATCCACGTCCTTGAACTTGATCTTCGTCTTGCCGGGTTCCAGCCCTTCGCCGGTCTTGAAGCTGATGGTGACAGTCGGCCCTTGCGCAAGCACGGCCTGCACCGCGAGCCACGCGCCGATCACGACCGCGATCGCCGGTACGACCCACACCCACGGAATGCGCCAGCGCTTGGCGGGCGCCACCTCGGCGTCGGGCGTCTCGCCTGGCGTGCTCATCGCGGCTCCTCGCGCGGTGTCTCGACGTCCCATATGAGGCGGGGATCGAATGACATCGCGGCGAACATCGTCAGCACCACGACGGCGCCGAACGCAATCGACGCGGGCCCGGCCTCGATTGTCGCCACTGCGCTGAACTGCACGAGCGCGACCAGCACGGCGATGACATAGATGTCGAGCATCGACCAGCGGCCCACCAGTTCGACGATCCGGTAGATGCGTGCGCGCTGTGCGCTTTGCTGGGTCATGCGCAAGTTGGCGCTCGCGGCCAGATAGCAGATCGCGAGGATCTTGAGCATCGGCACGGCAATGCTCGCGATGAACACGATGATGGCAAGCGGCCACGAACCGGAATGCCACAAATACGCGACGCCGCTCAGGATCGTGTCCTTCTGAGCGCCGAAGAGCGAACTCGTGTTCATGACCGGCAGCGTATTGGCGGGAATATAGAGGATCGCTGCCGCGCTTAGAAATGCCCACGTGCGTGACAGGCTGCCGGGCTTGCGCAGATGCAGGGTCGCGCCGCAGCGCGGGCAGGACAGGTGCTCGTGCCGTTGCGCACCGCGCGTGCACAGCCCGCAATCGTGGCAGACGCAGATGCCGCTCGCCGCGGCCGTCGGCCCGCGAAGCGGCGTATCGCCGGGCATGCCGGACGGCGCACTCTGAACGCGCGCCCACATGTCCCGCTCGTCGAACGCCGACGACGCCGCGACGAGCAGCAGCATGAGCGCGGTGAGCGACCACAGCGCCGGCCCCGTCACCACCGACGCGATATGCGCGAGCTTCACGACCGCGACAAGCAGGCCCAGCATCAGCACTTCGGTCATGCCCCAGTTGCGTGCGATGCGCAGCAAGCGGAATACGACATCGGCGTGCCAGGGCGTGCGATGCAAGTGGAGCGGCAGGAGCAGCCAGACCATGCCGAGCGCCTGTAGCGCGGGCATCAGGATCGTCGTGACCAGGACCAGTCCGGCGAGCGGCCACATGCCGTCGCGATACAGTACGCGCACCGCGCCCCATAGAGTCGTCTCGACCAGATCGCCGTTGACCGAGAGGCCGACGATCGGGAACGCGTTCGAGATCGCCCAGAGCACGAGGGCCGTGAGGGCATAGGCGAGCGCGCGGTCGAAGCCGCCCTTGCGCCGCCGGTAGAGTACGGCGCGGCATCGGCAGCAGCGCAGCGCGCCGCCCGGCGGCACGGCAGGTTCACGCTGCACCAGATCGCATTCGTGACATGCGATCAGTGGGCGAGCGTCGCGTTCCGTTGTCGGCCCGGATGTGACCGTGCTCATTGCACCGCCTGCCCGGCTGTATCGCCCGGTTGCGTCGGCTGGGCGGGCGCGCTGCCGTCCGCCGTCTGCTGTGTCGTCATCTTGTCGGCCTCGACGACCCAGCCGCCGCCCATCACCTTGTACAGCGTGACGAAAGAAGCGAGTGCGGCTGCTTGCGTTTGCGTCTGCGAGAGTTCGGCATTGAAGAGGCTGCGTTCCGCATCCAGCACTTCGATGTAGCTTGTATAGCCGCCTTCATAGCGCGCCCGGGCAAGGCGCGAGTAGGTGGCGAGCGCCGTAACCTGGCGGCCCTGCACTTCGAGTTGCTCGTGCAGTTTCTGCGAGGCGATGAGCGCGTCGTCGACTTCCTGAAACGCCGCCTGGATAGCCTTCTGGTACGAAAGAAGCGCTCCGCGCTGCTGGGCTTCGGCTGTCTCGACCTGGCCCGCGATGTTGCCGGCCGTGAAGATCGGCTGGGTGACTGCGCCCGCGAACGACCAGATGCGCGAAGGACCGGTGAAGAGCGACGAGAACTGGCCGCTCGCGGTGCCTAGAAGACCCGTTATCGAAATTTGCGGGAAATACAGCGCGCGCGCCGCGCCGATGAGCGCGTTGGACGCGATCAGGTTCTGCTCGGCCTGAAGCACATCTGGCCGGCGCTCCAGCAGATCCGAAGGCAGGCCCGCCGGAATGACGGGCGTCGAAAGGGCGCTGAGTTCCCGGCCGCGCACGATGGGTCCGGGATTACTGCCGAGCAGGACGGAAAGCGCGTCCTCCTGCTGGGCGATCTGCGTTTCGAGTTGCGGAATCGTCGCGAGCGAGGCTTCGTATTCGGACTCGCTCTGGGCCAGTTCCATCTGCGAGACTTCGCCGCCTTCGAACCGCAAGGTGAACACGTGCACCGACTCTGCGCGGCTCGCGGTCGTCGCCTTGGCGATGTCCAGTTGCTGGTCGAGGCTGCGCAAGTTCAGATACGACGTTGCCACCGACGCCACGAGGGAGAGAATCGTCGCGCGCCGTCCTTCCTCGCTGGAAAGAAGGTTCGCACGCGCGGCCTCGGTCAGTCTCCGGACGCGGCCGAACAGGTCGATTTCCCACGCAGCCGAAACGGATAGCGTGAAGTCGTTGTACACCGGCGACAGGCCGGCAATGGACTGCGGCAGTCCGGCCTGCGAAGCCCGCTGCCTCGCCGCCGATGCTCCCGCCGACACCTGCGGAAACAACGCGGAACGTGTCGTGACGAACTGCCCCAGGAACTGTTCGACGCGCGCCGCCGCTATCTTCACGTCCTTGTTGTTCGCGAGCGCGGTCGAGATCAGTTGGTCAAGAACGGGGTCCTGGAACTGCCGCCACCATTCGGTGTTGGCGGTATCGGCGACTTCCGTCGTGGCAAAGCGGAAGGTCGCCGGCGTGGGAACGGGCTCACGCGAATAGTTCGGACCGAGCAGGCAGCCGTTCAACGAGACGACGGCGGCAACGCCGGCGAAGGAGAGAGCGAGCCGGGCGCGCCGCATGTCAGTTTCCTTCTTCGGGAGCCAAAGGCGTGGCTTTTGCGCCGCTGCCCGGTGCGCCATGTGTCGGCGCCGCACCTGCGGTCGCCGGCACGGTCGCAGCCGGGGGCGCTGCGCCGCTCTTCTTCTTCGAGCGCGACGACATCGTTTCGAGGACGTAGAAGAACATCGGGATAAAGAACACCGCGATGACGGTCGCGCCGAGCATCCCGCCGATCACGCCCGTACCGATGGAGTGCCGGCTGTTCGCCGATGCGCCTGTTGCAATCGCGAGCGGCACGCAGCCCAGGATGAACGCGAGCGACGTCATCACGATCGGGCGAAGCCGTTCCTCGGCGGCGATCATCGTTGCATCGAATACGGATTTGCCCGCCTCCCGATTCAGCACGGCGAACTCGAAGATGAGAATCGCGTTCTTGGCTGCGAGCGCGACCAGCATCGTAAGACCGATCTGGAAGTACACGTCGTTGTCGAGTCCGCGCAGGAGGATCGAGAGCAGCGCGCCGAAGATGGCGAACGGCACGGCCATCAGTACCCCGAACGGAAGGCTCCACTTCTCGTACTGGGCGGCGAGTATCAGGAAGACCATGATGAGGCCGAAGACAAAGACGAGCCCGGACGCGCCGCCCGACTGCTTGGCTTCGAACGCCTCGCCGCTCCACGCGATACCGTAATCCGACGGCAAGCCCGCAGACACTTCCTCGAGCGCCTGAATCACCTGTCCCGACGCATAGCCCGGCGCCGCGTTGGCCGTGATCTTGACTGCCGGGAAGTTGTTGAATCGTGTGATGAGATCCGGTCCGGTGACGTAGCGCGTGCGAACAACCGCCTTGAGCGGAACCATGTTGCCGCTCTTGCTCTTCACGAAGATTTGCGTGAGATCGTCCGGCTTGATCCGGTACGAAGGCTCCGCCTGCAGAATCACTTGCCAGAGCCGGCTCGACCGGTTGAACTGCGATACGTAGAGCGAGCCGAACATCGTCTGCATCGCGCTGTAGACGTCTTCCACGGGCACGCCGAGCGTCTCGGCCTTGTCGCGGTCGACATCGGCGAGCAGTTGCTGGGACGAAGCGTTGAACGTCGACGTGACGCCGGTCAGCTCGGGCCTTTCCTTCGCTTTCGCAAGGAAACCATCAACGACCGAGGCGAACTGCGAAACGGGCGCATCGCCTTTGCTCTGAATCCACATTTCAGTGCCGCCCGTCGTGCCGAGACCGGGTATGGACGGCGGGTTAAGCGGCACGATGATGCCCTGACGGACTTCCGATAGCGACTTGTAGGCCTGCGTGAGCACTGCCCGCGCATTCTGCGTGCGGATATTCGCCGACGTGTAGCGTTCCTCGAAGCTCTTGAAGCCCACGAAGAACGTCGACGAATTATTCTTGTTCTGGCTGTCGAGGATACTGAAGCCGTCCACCGTCGTGATACTGCCGACCGCCGGCTGTTTCATGAAGTACTCGGTGACACGGTCGGATACCTCTCCCGTGCGATCGAGCGACGCTGCGTCGGGCATGATGACCGCGCCCAGCAGATAGCCCTGATCCTCGGGCGGTAGAAACGCGGTGGGGATATCGCGCATCATCACGACAGCCAGCGCTATCATCCCGGCGAAGAGCAGCAGTGCAATGACGAAGCGCTTGATCGCGAGCCGCACGACCTTCGCGTACCCGGCCGTCATGTTCGCGAACTGGCGGTCGAACCAGCGGAAGAAGCCCTTCTTCTCATGATGCCCCGGCTTGAGGAGCAGCGAGGCGAGGGCGGGCGACAGAGTCAGCGCGACGATCCCGGATATGACGACCGATATCGCGATGGTTATGGCGAACTGCTTGTACATCTGCCCGGTGATGCCGCCGAGGAACGCGACCGGCACGAACACCGCGCACAGCACGAGCACGATCGCGACGACCGGGCCGGCGACCTCGTCCATCGCCTGCTTGGCCGCGGCCTTCGGGTCGAGCTTGTGTACCGTCATGTTGCGCTCGACGTTTTCGATCACGACTATGGCATCGTCCACGACAATCCCGATGGCGAGCACCATGCCGAACAAGGTCAGCATGTTGATCGAAAAGCCGAGCGCCTGCATGCCCATGAACGTGCCGACAATGGACACCGGCACGGCCAGCACCGGAATGAGCGTGGCGCGCAAGCTCTGCAGGAAGACGAACACGACGATGACCACCAGCGCGACGGCTTCGAAGAACGTATGCACCACGTCGGAGATGGACGCGCGCGTGAATTCGGTCGTGTCCATGGCGATCTGGTAGTCGATGCCTTCGGGAAACGACTTCTTCATTTCGGCAAGGCGAGCGCGCACCTGCTTCGATACGTCCAGCGCGTTCGCGCCCGGCTGCTGGTACACCGCGAGCACGGTCGCCGATTTGCCCTGGAAGCGGCTGCGGATCGAATAATCCTTCTGGCCGAGCTGGGCGCGGCCGACGTCTTTCAGACGCACGATTGCTGCGCCTCCCGACTCGGCGCGAATAATGATGTTTTCAAACTCCGACGGCTCGGTGAGCCGTCCCGAGGTCGTCACCGCGAACGACTGCTCGACCGGCGCGCCCGTCGGCGACTGTCCCAGGCGCCCTACCGCGAACTGCTGATTCTGATTCGCGACCGCGCGCTGCACATCGGCGGCCGTGACGCCCAGTTGCGCCATGCGGTCGGGCTTCAGCCAGATACGCATTGCGTAATCGGGCGTGCCGAAGATGCTCGACTGGTTGGCGCCGGGAATGCGCTTCAACGCATCGAGCACATAGACGTTCGCGTAGTTGGCGATATAGGTGGCGTCGTATCGCTCGTCGGGCGAATAGATGGCGATCACCATCATGAAGGCCTGCGACTTCTTCTGCACCTGAACGCCTTGCGCGGTGACCGACTGCGGCAGTTGTGGCAGGGCGAGGTTGACGCGGTTCTGGACGTCGACCTGAGCCAGCTCCGGGTTGGTACCGATCTCGAAGTAGGCGTTGATCGTCAGGTTGCCCGTCGACGAACTCGACGAACTCATGTAGATCATCCTGTCCGCGCCATTCACCTGTTGCTCGATCGGCGCGGCCACGTTGTTCGCGACGACATCCGCGCTCGCGCCCGGGTAGGTCGCCGAGACTGTGATCTGCGGCGGCGTAATGTCCGGATACTGCGCCGTCGGCAGGGAGAGCATAGCGAGCGCGCCGCCAAGCGTGATGACGATCGAAATCACCGAAGCGAAGATCGGTCGATCAATGCAGAAATGTGAGATGTTCATTGGCCTTTTCCGCGCGACATGCTTTGAGTAGCCGGCTGGTCACGTCACTTTTCAGTTTCACCGTGCTCGCGCTTCGTTCCGTCAAGCGACGCCTGTGCTTCGGAAGCGGACGTGGCGGATGCGGCCGGCCCCGGCGCTTCGTTCCCTGCGGGCGCGCTCACCACTCGTATTTGTGAATCGGCTGCGAGACGCACGGCGCCATCGACCACGACTCGGTCGCCTTGCCGGAGCCCGCTGGTAACGAACCAGTCGTCGCCGTGCCACTCGCCCACTTCGACCACGCGCTGACGCGGCTTCGATTGCTCGTCGAGCACCCAGACAAAATGACTCTTTGCGCCTTGCAGTACGGCGCGCTGCGGTACAAGAATGGCGTTGGGACGCACCGCGCCGACCACGCGAGCCTTCACGAACTGGCCGGGACGCAGCGTGCCTTTGGGATTCGTGAACACAGCGCGGACGAGGAACGTGCCCGTCTCCGTGCTGAACGCCGGGTTCGTGAAATCAATGCGACCGGTCTGCGGATAGATGGAGCCGTCCGCCTGTATCACCGTCACGTCGAACTTGTTGCCCGGCGGAAAGTGCAACTGGTCCTTGCGTATTTCCTCGCGGTATCTCAGCAACTCGTTCTCAGAGATGCTGAAGTTCACCCAGATCGGATCCAGTTGATAGACGTAGGTGAGCAATCCCGACTGCGTGGGTGTCACGTAACTGCCTTCCTGTACACGCGCGAAGCTCGACAAGCCCTTGAGCGGGGAGCGGATCGTCGTGTAGCTCAGATTGAGTTGCGCGGTCTGCACTTCGCCTTGCGCGGCTATAACGGCCGCCTCCGCTTGCTTCTCATTCCCGGTGGCGTCGTCCAGATCCTTCTTGCTCAAGGCGTTCATCGCGGCGAGTGGCACCACGCGCGAGAGATTTTGCTTGGTGACGTAGAGCCGCGCCTGCTGTTGTGCGAGCGCACCCTTGGCGGTCTGGAGCGCCGCCTCGAACGGGCGCGTGTCCATGATGAACATCACTTGCCCGGCTTCGACGAGCGCACCTTCGGTGTACATGCGTCTTTCAAGAAAGCCATCGACGCGTGCGCGGATTTCCACTTCGCGCGAGCTCTGGGTCTGCGCCGTGAACTCGAAGTCCACCGGCGTCGACTTGGACATGACCGTAACGAGGGTTACATCGACGGCCGATCGCGGGGCTTGGGGAGGCGGCTTCTTGCACGCTGCAAGCGACAGTACGACTATCGAGGCGGCCGATAGAAAGCGCGATGCGTGGATCGAGCGCAACAGTGCGGTGGACCCGCTGCGGGCCGGCCTGTGTTCAGCCACTGACGCCATAGGTGCCTCCCTCTTGGGATGGCCGATAGTTCGCGAACGGACGCGCTCACGTTACTGGCCACGGCATGCGCGGGTATGGGACCAGCCATCGCGTGCTCGGGAACCCGAACCCCGTAACGTCTTCGCCATCCGATGACATCTGGTCGAACAGGACTGCTTGGAGACGTCTTCGAACGCGAGCCTGATGCTTCTGATCTGTCGTATCCGGATTCGATCTCAATAGTAGTTCTTGCGAGAGACCTGCTCAAGGACCGCCAGTGAACACGCCGTACACGACAGGTTCACTAATACCTGAAGGCGGTGAGGAACGCTACAAAGAGTTTGGCGTTGAATGGAACGAGCGAAGACAGCGCAGTCCGCAGCAAACACTGACTATCATAATCAGACGAATCCACCGCATTGTTGACTCGTGGAAGCGCTTGTCAGCATGAAGCATTGGCTGTCGATCCGCGAAACACACGCGAGCAACGCGACAGATTTCGTATCATCGCGCCCCTGAGTTCCTGTGCCGCTTATGAGTGCTCTCGCTGTGAGCGTGCGGCTAGCTCATGTTGCTGCTGGAGACGGCCTATCCTAGACTCGAATCGAGCGCCTCTCTTCCCGGTGGGTCCCGAAAGGAGACAACCGATGCCGCGTTCGACGATGTTTCAGAGACAGCTCTATAGAGAGTTGCTTGACGTACTCATTCGCGTCGGGCTCATCGCGATTCTGGTTGGCTTCTGCTTCCGCACATTCTTACCGTTTCTAAGGCTCATGATGTGGGCACTGATTCTCGCCGTCACGTTCTACCCGCTGCAGGCCAGATTAAGGCGCCATTTCGGCGAGAGGAACGGACTTATTGCCACGCTCATTGTCCTTACCGCCTTCGCTGTGGTGCTTGCCCCGACATGCTATAGGCCGTCGCTCTGGCGGAATCGGTCGAGCACATGCTTGCGGTCGTAAGGGGTGGCAACGTCGGCATTTTGCCACCCGCCGCATCGGTCGGACTCCTGCACCGCTTCGCACCCGAACTGCGGACGGCCGGACTTACTCTGCTCGGTACGATCACAGGGCTCGGCACCGGACTTGCCATCTTCTTTGTCGCGTTGATTGTTGCGGGCATCATGATGGCGCACGGAGAGAAAGGCCATGTGAGCGCATTGCGAATGCCTCGCGCGTTTCCGGGCCCGATATTGGGCCGAGGATCACCGCACTCTGTACTGCGACGATTCGGCTGTCGCGCAGGGCGTCGTCGGAATAGCTTTCATTCAGACCGTGCTGATCGGCTTCGCTTTTATCGCCATGCGCCTTCCCGGCGCTGGCGTGCTGGCAGTCGTAGTGCTTCTCGTGGGCATCATGCAACTTCCAATGACGCTCATCACCGGGCCAGTCATCGTGTTCGTGATCGTGATGAACGGGGTAACCGTTCCCACGATACTGTTCTCGGTATATATCCTCGTAGCTGGACTGATCGACAACGTACTGAAGCCAATGCTTCTTGGACATGGTGTCTCCGTCCCGATGCCAGTGGTGCTGATCGGAGCGTTAGGCGGTATGGTGACGAGCGGCGTCCCCGGGCTCTTCATCGGTCCGGTGATGCTCGCAGTGGGCTATCAGATATTCTGGCAATGGGTGCTGCAGAACCCGCATGGCAATGAAGAGCCATGTAGCGTTGTGAGAAAGGAATCTTGAAGCCTGCGGCCAGGCCCCGGGGCCGCAGGGTATCGCGTGTGCAAGTCAGATGTTAAGAGGCGTGACCTTCGTCCCCGCGAGAGAGAGATCCGCCATCAACCCTGTGTTGGTCATCACAATTATCTCGACGGGGGCGGTTGCAGACCGATTGTCTATCGCCCCGTTCGCGCCGACCTTCACGAGCGCGACTGAGGCATCGCCCGCCACGGTCCAGCCTTTTGAGCTCTGAAATTTGGCGAGGGCGTCTTCGGTCATGAAAAGAATGATCAGAGCCTTGGACTGGGCTCCTGCGGTCAGTCCGAAAGAGCCCGACACGGTGCTGTAATAACCTGCGGTATTTCCGCCGACCTTCAAAGCGCCTTCGCCGTATTGACCGCCCACAACGAAGCCCACCTGAAGCACGGACGGGAAGATCAGAACCCCCTGAGCTTTCGAAACGAGTTCGCGGGATCCGGGGACTGAAGTGAAGAGACGCGAAGACGCTCCGTCTACACTGGCATCGATAGTCCTGCGCTTGCTTTCGTCAGTCTCTGAACTCTTGCCGCTGCTCGTCGTCGTCGAGCACCCTGACAACACCGCGATAGCGGCAACGGCGCCAGCCGTTCCGCGCATAAGGAACTTTCGACGTTGCATCGTTCACCTCTCCTGGATTGACCATCGGTGTGCAAGACTCCCGCTTGGCGCCGTGCGCTGCGCTTCAGGTAAGCGGGCGTTACATCATTGCCATCGCAAAGCGCAATTCGGTAGCTCACCTAATTCTACGGGCACGGAGTCAGCGATGAATGCCTGCTTCCGCCTGAACAGCCTGAACACCATTAGCAGCGTCCGCTTATTACGCCTTTAGGCGAAGTCTGCTTAGCCGGAGGGACCAGGCCAAGTGACGCAGGTCGACCCGCTCAACTTAGTAGGCTATACGTCTGCAATGTCTCCATACACTGTAGACGACACCCCGCCGTTTTGCCAAACCGTGAGCCGACGACTCACGCTGCTGTTAAGAGAAACGTATAAACGTCGGACCGGCAAGGGCAACAGTCCGTCATCTGGCAATCGTATGTCGTGAGTTAGAACAGGCGCACCGTCCGGCGTGGCGGCAGTGGCCGGAACAGGTGTGGATACCGGAATTGACATCGCAAGCTACGTCTTTAGCTTGATGCAGCGTGTTCATGGATGATGGTGAGTCGCTCATGCATGAGTCATTGGCTACTGACAATGGCGCCCGAACTGCGCGCGAATAGGGCGATATCAACGAGTCTCATCAGCGAAGGCTTTCTTGACGTCATCAATCATCAACGCTTGACGCTTCCGCCGGAACTGGACATTGTTGCCGCGCAAGCTGTCTGTTTGACGCTGGGACGAGGAAGATGCGAGCCGATACCTTCCGAAAAAGCGTGTCGGGCACTGATATTTGCTTGGCGTGTCGTCGCACCGGACCCTTGTAGAGGTGTGGGAAGTTAGCCCCTGGCTTTGATGTTGGAGCGATCGAGCCGTGGGTCGCAGCCGGCATGTTTCGAGTGGAACATTGCAAAACACCTTGCATTGCGGATTATTTGTTCCAGACTTAGGAACGTATGATGTTGCAAGTCGAGAGAGAATCGGTCGTCCTTCGAAGAAAATAGACGCTTGTGCGCCAACCCGAAGTCGCAATGTCTCGTCAGAGCAGCAAGACGCAGCGTTTGTGCAGTAGATGCTTAATCAAGCGAATGACGGCGACGAAGCTGCGATCGCTCGGCCTGGTCGAAGCATCGAGCGAGACATGGAAGGAGTGCGGCGGCCAGATATCGTCTTTATTGCTGAAGCGCGGTGCGACACGCAAATGAGTGGCGCTGATGCTGGAATCAACTGTCGCTCGGCGACTCAGCGAGCCGCGGCCACCTTGGCGATGCGCTTGACGGCCGCAACATCGCCACCGCAACTCGCTGCGCGGAGCCTTCTTGACCTCGGCGCATGATATTGCGGATGCCATAGGTTTAAGTCATGAGACGTAGATGCGTTCTTCTGACGCGTCGGCCTCGATCGGCCGCCTTCTTTAGAGCGAACCGCATCAGCGGGACGATCGCCCGGCACCGATCGGAAAGACAGCACCAGACTTATCCGCGGATGAGCGTTTCTGCCGATGCGCGGCCACAGGAAGGCAGGATTGAGTAACTGTCGCAATCAATGTGAGGCCACTTGACATGAGCGAACAGCGACTGAAACGAGATCCGGAAGGGACGCGGCGGCGCATCCTTGAAGCCGCTACGGAACAGTTCACGAAATTCGGGCTTGCAGGAGCTCGCGTCGACGCGATCGCGAGCGCGGCAGCAACCAACGAGCGGATGCTTTACTACTACTTCGGAAGCAAGGAAGGCGTGTACGTCGCTGTACTCGAAGCCATGTACGCTCGGTTCGCAGAGCAGGAAGGCGCTCTCGACCTGTCAGGTCTTCGACCCGCCGATGCCATTCGCGAGCTGGCGCAGTCCATATGGACGTACTTGCGGAAGACTCCGCAGTGGTTAAACCTTATCAACAACGAGAATCTGCATGAAGGGCGGTATCTCGCGCGGTCTAATCAATCCCGGGAGACCATTTCGCCGGTGATTGAGCTTCTTCGCGTTACCCTCGAGCGTGGAATCGAAACGGGCGAGTTTCGTAAGGGCATTGACCCGCTCGATTTCTACGTCACACTGGTTGGCATGGGATACTACATTGTGTCCAACCGCTTCTCGCTGGAGGCGTTCACGGGCCGCAATTACGCGGAGCCACGCGATCAGGAATCTATCTCGGCGATGCACGTCGAGATGTTGCTCAGCTATTTGCGCCCAAGTGCAGCCGTAACGGACGCTCGCCTGAATAGCAAACGAACGCCTTATGAGTTCGTCGTCGATCCGGCTCAATTGCTCGTCCACGGTAGCGCTCCGCAGTAGGAGCGTCGAGCGCCTCGAACGCGTATGATCCGCACGTCGCCGACGTGCGGTGCGCGCGGACGGTAAGACCGGGCGGGCGGAAGCGGTCTGCTGGTTAAATGGGGATTGCGGCCGCGTCCCTTGCGGTCGTTAGTTGGCCAGGTTCGTCGCGCGGCTACTGACGTTCAAACTCGTAAATACAGACGACCGATAACGGTTCGGTGTCCGTGCTAATCGACGCGCGAGCCACACGGTAGACTGGCGGTTCCACGGACATAGCGCTCTTCTTCGCGAGGCGGGGTCCGATCGGGAGAGTACCTGCGTCCGCCTAATCTGCGCGCGGCTCGCCGTTCTTGCTGGCGTGGATCATCCGATGCGGCGCCTGTGCGTTCTCGATACTCGCCATTGCGTTGCTTGCAGAGTCCGATCCGCAACGAACTACGCTCTTGGGGAGGCAGTGGCGCGCAAGAACGTCGAGACGACTGTCGCCAACATTCGTCTGGATAGCTCGGTGCTTGCCGAACCGCAGACTGGCGGAAGGACCTGGATTGTCGGCGCGATGCACCTTCGGACGGGCGCGGTGGACGTTTTCGCTGATCAATGCAAGCGACGCAGACCACCGCTCTCGGCTGGCGTCGCCTGACGACACTTACGCTCCCGAAGCCGGCTTCCCCTTGCTCGTTGAAGTCGGGCGGGCGGACCTCGTTGTCAGCAATTGGCGCGCACGTCCCGCGTCGGCTGGCGACACTTCGCCCACTGCGGCACCCGTCAGGTCGACTCGCGGCACGCCCTCCACAAGGCAGTTCCAGTAACGGGTTCCTCGACACCAGACTTTGATCGCATCGCGCACTTCCTTTTCGGAGAGCTGGAGTTCGGGTGCCGCTTTCAGCAGGTCGTCCAGAATTCCCACCTTCAACGGAACCTTGGGTGCCGGGTTCTTGGGGAAAGTGCTTGGGAATCGCTTCTGCAGTCTTCCGATGGTCTGTACGACCGGGTCAACCTGAGGTGTAACGGCTTCCGGCGTTGGGCGCTTCTTTGGCGCGGGTTTCTTTCCGGGAGCGCTCTTCGCCTGCTCGGCGAGTTGCTCTTTCAATGCGGCGAGCTTTTCAAAACCCATTACGTGTACCCTGAGAGATCATCCGCGCATTCTATCAGCCGTCGGAGTCGGGCGAATTCTGGCGACTTGCAGCGGCGAACTACTTTCGCGCCCAAGTCAGCGCCGTAGACGTGGTATTGCCAGCGAAAAGTCCTGCAAGAAACAGCGTGCGTGGGTAGCCGTGCAGCCATCTTAAGTTTCCCGTGCCTGCGGGAACGCCCCTCAAGAAGAGTGCACGCAAGAAGGCGAGCGTTGTGCTCGGACGTTCCAGCCTTGCCGCTTGTTCGTTCTCCGATAACGCCGTTCGCCGCATCGACTACCGGTCAGCCCGATGCGGCGCAAGGAAAGGAGCACCGTGCTCGGTGAGTGACAAGGCAACGGCCAGCAGAATGATCGTTGCCCAGCGCGCAGGGCAAGCAGAAGAAGCAAGACAGCCAAAGAGACATCCGGACGAACATTGATTCACTCTGCCACTAGCGATATGCTTGAGTCGTTCATGGTCGTCGAATGCTGGTCAACCCGGAGACAACCGTTTCGTGAATCGCGCGTGGGCTTTCTCCTGCATGTTCGCCTTGAGCGCGATCATCTGCGGATGCGGCAAGGACGGATCGCGAAACGCGGCTCAGGAGTCGGGCGCATCCGCGAGTCAGGCGCCGGTCGAGCCTGGGCTGCCCGCGAGCGGCACACCCGCCGCATCGAGTGCGCAGGGGCACAGCGCCTTGCTGGTTGTCGCTAAGGCGCAATTGCCGGCGGAGGCAGCCGAAACGCTGCGTCTGATCAAGGCGGGCGGGCCTTTTCCCTTTGGCGAGGACGGTGTCTTGTTCCGCAACAGCGCGGCGTTGCTCCCCCCGCATGCGCGCGGCTACTACCATGCATACACTGTTCGCACGCCTGGTTCGACGGATCGCGGACAACGCCGCATCGTATGTGGTGGACCACGAAGGCAGACGGGCGACTGCTATTACACCGACGATTACTACGTCACGTTCAAACGCATTGCTGAATGAATGCAACACGAGCGTTCGGCGCGTGTGCGTGGCTAAGATGTACTAGGTGGTGCGCTGTTGCCGACGGTTGACAGACAGTACAGGCTGCTCGCGCGGTGCGCGAGGCGGACCCCACGTGCGCGCCTTGGCGCAGCGCTCGCCGCATGCCGTGAAAGTGAACGGGAATTCGATCCACGAGGGTAGCAAACTGGGCGTAGGCTCTCGTTGTTCCCTTCGGAATTTTAAGTCTGAAGTAAGCAGCCACCGCGAAAACGTAAGAAATGTTAAGCCTTGCTGATTGCAATAATCGGTGCGGCTATTCTTCGTTGTCCAACTCTTGGCCACCGGCATTCGGTCTGGAAATGCCAATGGAGTCGTCGGCAAATATCGCTTGCCAACAGCGGCTCTTCTGCGACTCGCATGCGGCGGGGTCAACAATATACCGCTACGGCAAACGCCGTAACCGCAGAGATGAATGATTTTCTTTTCTCTTGCCCTGGAATACGAATGATTATCTACCACCGTGGCGCGGCGTTTGAGCCTGCTGCCAGCCGTGTCGGAAACGCATTTGCGGCGACAGCTTCCATTCTCGAAGAAGACGGCCATGCGACTTCTTTAGGCAGGTTAGGCATCTTCGCAAATGAAGATGGCGCTATCGAGTTTGCCGTGAGATGCGCAACTGCATTTATCGAAGGCGACAGTATGCCGATTCCTCCTTTTCAACTCAGTCCGCATTGAGCCGCGACAGAGCCAACTTCGAGACGGCTCTTCGGTAGAGCGACGCCGCTGCGTGTACTCATCGCGCATCCCGATTTCAGCGTGCAAAAAACGCGTTTCGACGCGACGCGTTCGATGCCGAACGGAACATTGCGTCTTCTCGAATCTGCTGCACCTTCGCAAAGGCGCACAGGATTCTTCCCGGAAGCGCACGCTCGTGCCACCGAGACGGGCCGCCTGATGCCGCGGACAACAGAGTCTCACGCTCCGCTAAACCGGCGGCTAGCAGAGGAGCATAAGAGCGACCAATGGCGCTATACGAATCATTGCCCCTGCGACCACTGGCCCAGCGGATTCACCACATTTCCGGTCACGGACCAACAGGACGCGAGCAGTCGATGAAGACCGACGCTCGACGCCCAAGCGTTCATTTCGCGAGCGGCGAAGCATCCAGGCATGCGAAAAGCGCAGCAGGCCCAGGATAAACGGCAACACATCCCGCTTCTCTCAATGCTTTCTCCGTAAAACAGCCCGACAGAACGCCCACGGCCTTCACGCCGGCCTTGGAAGCGGCCTGCGCGTCGTAAGGCGAATCGCCGACGGCGACCGCGTCCTTCGGCTCGACATTCAGGCACCGCAGCGTCACTTCGAAGATATCCGGTGCAGGCTTCGATTCGCCGACGTCTTCAGACGACACTTTCGCGTCGATCAATTCGCCGACGCCGGCAATGCCGATGTAGACCTCCAGCTCATCCTTCTTCGCAGAAGACGCAATTGCAATCTTGAGCCCGCGCTCGCGAAGCGCCCGCATAAGTTCGGGGACAGCGGCGAAGGGGCGAATCATCGGCAGATAATGACTCTTGAAGCGCTCACTCCGCCAGGCTTCCAGTACATCCCCGTGATCGCGAATCTGCTCGTTCGAGAGGAAGACCGGAAGTAGCTTGTCGCCGCCTTTGCCGATCTGGCTGCGCGCATCTTCGAAGCTCACCTCATGGCCGAAGTGCCTGAACGCGTCGTGCCATGCTAGTGCATGAAGATCGACGGAATCAATAAGGGTGCCGTCAATATCGAAAATGATGGCTGATGGCATTGGTTCTCCAGAGTTTCGCCCGTCACTGGGTTCAGACAAGCGTGCATGATGTATTCAGTATCGTCTGAAGGCACGAACTATGCCCAGCCCGCCGTTGCGTTGCGAATGGTCCGTAACTTGGTTCAATCGCTATCGGAAAGCCGAAGGTGCACGTCAGCCGGACATTTCGTGAGTCCCTTGCCTTTTCGTTCAGCGCGCGTCTCGC